>Ga0160445_100035_pt1 | contig 171673 bp, 153 predicted proteins | sample HID1972M_E1MG_FD_108215 | JGI IMG/M metagenome (GOLD analysis project Ga0160445, IMG submission 108215) | Enriched pill bug-associated microbial communities from UW Madison campus, WI, USA - HID1972M_E1 MG | ecosystem: Host-associated > Arthropoda: Insects > Digestive system > Unclassified ... | reverse complement strand
GGCGCCCGTTCCATCATCTGTGATGGTCCAACCGTTTTCACCTTTTTCTGCAACGACGGTCTTGTCGTTACCGTCTTCGTCTTTAAACGTGATTTCCACTTTGACGTTATCTGCACCTGGCGTAACCTTCACTGAACCATCCGTTTCATTTGGCGTGATGCTCGGTTTGTCTGTCGCATTGGTCAATGACGTGTCGTTAATGTTTATCTCATTACCAGCAACACCGCCCACCGTATATTTCACGGTTTCATTGCCTTCGGTGCTTTCATCCGCTTTGACTGGAACGGTAATGGTGAACTCGGTCACACCCGCTGGCACATTCAAGGTGCCATCGTCGTTAGCTGTTACTCCATTGGAGTAAGTCGGTGCGCCGAAGTCTTCCGGCGTCGCACTACCTGCTGTCGCAATCGTCAGGTTGTCTACCCCGTTATTGTTGGTCAGTTTTACGGTTGTGACGAGTTGACCACCTTCGTCGACGGACGATTGGCTGGTCACAACACCACCGTTGGCGTCAACCGCGGCGTCTTTACCATCGGTTCCCGCATTGACTGGATCGGCAGGGGCTGTCGCTCCTTTGTCATCCGTACCCGTGGCATTGACAGGTTCACCGTCTTTCACACTATCTTGCGGAATCGTGATCACGCCTGTCTCTGGGTCAATCGTGGCACCCGTGTTGTTCGGGTCGGTCAGTTTCCATTTGCCATCTTCGCCTTTTTCCGCAACAACGGTCTTGTCGTTACCGTCCTCGTCTTTAAACGTGACGTCCACTTTCACATTGTTTGCGCCTGGCGTTACCGTCACTGAACCATCCGCTTCATTTGGCGTGATGCTCGGTTTGTCTGCCACACTGGAGGGACTGCTGTTATCAATGTCACCATCGTCGTTGCTATCAATATGGACGGAGCCATCATCGTCGGTGTCACCACGACCGCCACCACCACCGCTGCCGCCGGCACCCAGCGCCACGGCACCGGCGAGTAGGCCTGCTGCACCAAGCCAGAAGATAGCACCTATACCATTATTGCAATCTTCCAGCGTGCCTACTTGACCTGCTGTCAGATCTGACAGAATCGGGCCATTTTGCGTAATCGTAACGACACCCGGTTGCGCGTTGGCGTCAAGCGTATTTAATACAGCAAAACAGCGATCATCACTGTTGTCAGCATCAGCATTGTCTTCTGGCGCTTTACATTCTTTCCAAAAACCTTCAATCGTGACTTCAATATCTTCGTCTTTACTGGCTAAAACAAGATCGTTACCTTTTCGTTGTGCTGAGGTTTCATTGAGCAAGACCTTTCCGTCAGTGGCAATAAGTTCATACGTTTCTTTGCTTACTGCGTTGAATTTATATTTTCCACCCTTTTCTAAAGAATATTTCTTCCCTGTAGAACGGACCAGTAAATTTAAAGACATAAATCCCTCACATATATAATTAACTAGAGAACCGGCAAATAAAAACCATCTCTAATTTATGATTCCAGTAGTAAACCTACTATTCCAAAAAAGTGGAAAGGATATTAAGCTCCTGGTAAATTCGCCTTGATGCAAATCAAGCAACTGGTTTCCAACATTGCGACAGTAATTGGTCGATCTGCTGCCCTTTTGTTTAGGCCAGCAGATGAGCTCTTGCCGGCACTTAATAAAATATGCTTGGCACCAAATAAAAAAGGCGCGAGATCAACACTCGTGCCTTTGGGTATGCGATTCGGATAAAAACTAGCGTTCCTGCAATGCCTGTTTCATTCTTGTGATTGGCTTGATCAGGTACTGAAAGACGGTTTTCTCTCCTGTTTTAATATCAATACTGGCGATCATCCCTGGAATAATCGGCATGACTTTGCCGTTTTTATCGGTAAGCGTATTATTTTCTGTTTTAACCAGCACACGATAATAGGCCTCATTGGGATCCAATTTCAAATCGCTTGGCCGCTTTTGATCGTGCAAGGTATCAGGACTGAGCAAAATTACTTTGCCTTCAAGTCCGCCATAGATGGCATAATCATAGGCAGTTAATTTGACCAGTGCATCCATGCCAACGCGAACATAAGCCACATCTTTTGGATTGATATAGGCCTCTACTATCAGCGTATCCTCTAACGGCACGATTTCCATAATGTCCTGCCCTGCTCCGATAACCCCTCCAATGGTATTGATTCGAATATTTTTCACAATGCCACGCAACGGGGCGCGAATTTGGGCACGCTCCACAGGGTCTGCCCGCATGGTCATGTTCTCTTTCGCCTGGGCCAATTCGGCTTCCACCTTAATCATTTCAGTACTGGCATCGGTCACATAACGATTTTTTCGGTCGATAATCTGCAGTTGTAAATCACTGGATTGGCGTTGCATCCGCAATAGCTCAACCTCAGACATGGCGCCTCGTTTTACTATAGGAATAGTGATCTGAATTTCACGATCCAACATTATTTTACTTTTTTTCATACTCTCAATGGCATCGTCCAATGCCAGTCGGCGTGCCTTGTAGACAGATGTTTCCCTGTTTTTCAGTTCTTCCGGAAGATTGTCCGGGAAGGACAATGGCAGGTCATAGGCTTCAGCTTTCAATCGCTCGAACATGGCTTCCAGATTTTCTACCTTTGCCCGGCTTTCTCTTAAGATTGCCGAGCTGCGGGTGTCATCCAGTTTTAGCAGTACTTGCCCTTTTTCTACGATATCCCCTTCCTTGACTAACATTTGGCTGATAATTCCGGGGTCCAGGCTTTGAATGACCTGTTCACGACTACTTGGAATAATGCTCCCCTGCCCACGGGTTACTTCTTCCAATTTACTGTTATACGCCCAGATAACAAATACCACGAGAAAAATAAACAATAAGATCAGCGCCCAGAATAGCCCTTTGTGCTTTTCATGCTGCAGGGCTGCATTAAGGTCGGTCAGCAACCTTAAATCCTTTTTACTGTAGTTTCCCTCAATTGCTATTTGTTCAGGGGCCATTTTTTTGGTCTGCCCCTTTTCTTGTTGCGGCGACACATCATGAGAAACTTCGGCAACTATTTGTCTGCCCTCTTCTGTTGGCTTTTTATCCTTACTTTCAGTCTGGTCGTTATGTTCAGCAGGTATGTTATTTGTCATTACCGTTCCCGATTTACTGTTTATCTTCTATTTGGTTTCGTTCGGCTTCTTGTTGATTTTGACTTAAACGCTGCAATACCGCCTCGCGTGGCCCATCCATGACCACTTTGCCCTGGTCGACGACCACAATGCGATTTACGATTTGTAGCACTTGCGGTCTGTGGGTCACCACCACCAGCGTTTTATTGGCTGCCCAATGGGCAATAGATTGCAAGGCTTGTCTTTCACTTCCCTGATCCAGGCCTGTTGTCGGCTCATCCAGCAAGACGATGCGTGGCGAACGCAAGGTCATTCTGGCCAAGGCAACCACCTGGCGTTGTCCACCGGATAGCCCAAGTCCGCCCTCACCAATGGGCATATCCAGGCCCCTTGGATGATGGCGGATGATCTGATCGAGCCCAAAAAGGGAAAGCGCACGCAGTAAATCCTGATCGGACGAAAAACCATCGGCACGGGCAAGATCCAGGTTTTCTCTTAGGGTGCCTAAAAAGAGATGCGGTTTCTGTTCAAGCAACAGCATTTGATAGCGTAAAAAGTTCGGATCGATTTGGCGCAAATCCACCCCATCCAGGGTAACGCTTCCTTGATCAGGCTCATAAAGCCCCAAACCGAGTTTTAGTGCTGTGGATTTACCACTACCTATCTTGCCTAGAATACCAACCTTTTCGCCGGGTCGAATCTGCAAATTAAAATGAGAGACGACCGGCGGCATATCCTTATGATAAGTAAAACCGACGTTATTAAAGTTAAGTTGCCCTCGAACCTGTTTCAAGGTGACATAATTGCGGCTACTATCGCGCTCTGTTTTACGTTCGACTATACCATTTGCTCCTTTTAACGCCAGCCAGGCTTGTTGAAAACGGGTTGCCAACCCAGCGATTTGCCCAAGGGGGGATAATGCACGACCGGATAAAATCACCGAGGCAATAAGTGCCCCCATGGTGATTTTGCTGGATGGATCGGGGCTATGAATAAGATAAGTCCCGACCAGAACCAGAATAACCGTGTTAAGTTGCTGTAGCAGCACGGAAAAGTAAACGACAAAATTGCTGGTATTTTTTACTTTATGGATGACGCCGACGCTTTTGCGGTGTAATGGTCCCAACGTTTTTGCGCCCAATTGAGCGCATTATTGGTCTTAAGGGTTTCAATACCGTCAATTGCCTCCACCGCCAGCCCTTGCCGTTGCGAAGATTCCTTCATGGATTCATTAATATATTTGGACAACGGCATTTGCGCCACTACGCCTACCAAAATGACAGTAGGAATGATGCAAAGTGGCACCAACGCCAGCTTTCCTCCCACCAACGCAATCACGCCAACGAACAACAGCAGGAATGGGAAATCGACAAGCGTAAGCAAACTGGCGCTGGTCATAAAATCGCGCACAGATTCATATTCCCTTAGATTACTTGCATAAGATCCGGCAGAGGCAGGACGGTCTTTCAGATTGACCGACATGACTCGTCTGAACAGCGCCGCACTGATAATCAAATCGGCTTTTTTCCCTGCAATATCGGTCAGATGCCCTCGAATCAGCTTGGCGATAAATTCAAATAAAATCGCAAGGGTTACCCCGATGCTCAGTACCCAAAGGGTGTCATAGGATTTATTCGGAATGACACGATCATAGACGTTCATCACATATAATGAACTCACCAGGGCAAGGAAGTTAATCATAAATGTAGAAATAATGACCTGGTAATAATATTTTCTAAAGCGCCAGATGACTTTGAAAAACCAGGCTTTCGGCATTGCATATTCAGGCAATTCCGAACGCGCATCTACACTTACCCGCGGTTTGATAAACCAGCAATAGCCCAAATAACGTTCATTAAGTTGCTCGTAAGTGACTACTTGGGAAATGCCATCAAACTGCTGAAGAGTGTATTCGCGTGCTTTGCCCGTCCCGCTTATCGCAGTAACAACGGCGGCTTCGTCATCTTTCAGGATCACCACCACTGGCATGGCCAGTTGGGGAATATCTGTCAAATCTCTTAACATCAGATCATTTTCAAATCCCTCTGATTTGAGATATTCGATCAGGGATTGAATATCAATGCCCATCTTCTCGGTACGGATGGTATGCGCGGTAAGGGTTGCCACGGACAAATGGGATCCCAATATTTGGGTGGCAAGAGATAAGCTATCTATAAGTGATTTCATGATTCCCTACTTATAGATTGGTTGTTGCTGAGAAAGAACACCGCTCCACTGGCTTAGCATGCCTTGCGAGCGTAAATAGTCAAGTACCGCGTGGCGCAAGGCGTTTTGCGTGGTGTTGTATGCCATTTCAACATTGGTCAGCTCGCCTTCAGCATTCAGCAATTCAATAAGCGTTTTGCGAGCAATCTGGAATTGAAGTTTGTAAAACTCAACGACCTTTTTTGATGAAGCAATCTGGCGCTTTAAGGTAGACAGAGCAATTTTATTTTGTCTTAAATTAATTTTGGCAAGCTGTGTGGACTCATCAATACTGCGTGCAACCTGCCGCAGGCGTTCTGATGCCGCTTCCATTTCACTGGCTTTTTCGCGTACGGAATAGCTGGATGGCGGATTAAATAATTGCCAGGACAAATTGATGCCCACGCCACGATTATGCCGACTGGCCGTTCCCACCAGGTTAATGGCAGGATATGTTTTGCGTTTTTCGGCCTCTATGTCTGCTTTTTTACTCTCTAACTCGGCTTGCTGTGCAAGATAGATTGGATTTTGGGTTTGATCCTCAAGGGTATATTTTGCAAATAATGTTTTTTCGTCAATTTTCGCAAATGGATCAGCCAGACGATCGGCGTTGATGGGCCGCATGCTGTAACTTGAAAGACGGCTTAGCATATTGGCAAGATTACGTTGTTCCGTATTAATTTGTTGTTCTACCATAATTTTACGTGCTTGCGCCTGGACAAATTCCGACTCACGCCCTGCGTCGTTAGCGGCAATGGTTCGAATACTCTTTACGATCGCACCATGACGTTTCAAGCTATTTTTTAAAATGGCAATGGCCTGCTTCGATTGCAATGCATTCAAATATAGATCGGTGATAATGTTCGCCAATTCTTCCCTTGTTTCATCATATTTAAAGAAAAAATAGCGTTCATTTTGCTTATTCTTATTGACTTCTGCCTCAATGGCGCCAAAGGCATATAAATTCATATCAACCCGTACACCCGGATCAAATTGCCTTGAGCGACGATCATTCTCATATTTATATTGTTGGACAACAGGCTGCTCGCCCGTTGCCGTAACCACCGGCAAATGCAAGGCCTCGGCTTGTGAGGTGCGGTGCTGTGCTGATTGATAAGACGCTTGCGCCTCTTTCAACACAGGATCGCTCGTTAAAGCATAGTGCAAAATAGATTGCAAACTTTCAGCGTACACATTAGTGCTAGGCGCTAAAGACAGTGCCGCAACCGACATAACCGAAGCTGATATTTTTTTTATTTTCACAGGGATTGATATTGTCATTGCTAATATTATTTCTGTTAAGTTAAGAAAAGATGGCTAGCACAATGCCAGACTACCGGCAAAGAGAGACATGCGACCTGCCCTTTGTCAGCAATCCCAAACCCCTTGTTCCCAAGGTTTACTTAAATTAAAAGATTGGTTGGCGTTCCAGGCTGCTAGTCCCACACCTTGCTGGATGTAAACGATAATTTTCGCCATCTATCCGTTTGTCACAAGTGACGGTATTTTGGGTGTGTGCATCGCCATATTTGGTACGAGTCATTTCAAATGACGTCGGCGTGCTGGTGAAGTTTGCAGATGCATCACCGAACTTAACGCCGAACTTAACGCCAAACTTTAGGCCGGTTTACTCGTCGCCTTATTTACTCGTTGCCTAAATATGGCAGGCTTTACCCTGAAGCACATCATTTTTTGGAAATGTCAATCTGACTAATGAATTGACGACATCCGTTTTCGTTCTCACCAATAAGCATATATTCAATACCCGCGAAGCATTGATGTCGAACTACTTCACAAGATTGCCGTCATTCCGGAACGAATTAATAAATTTAAAGACTTAAACGAGCCCCTTAACTATTCATTAAAAAGATGGAAAATAAAAACGACCTTTAATGCAAGCTTACCGGTGGTAAACCCACGGTTTCCAGAAGCCGGTCAGAATAGCAAGCTCGCCGCAATCGCGCCTTGATCCAAATCAACACCAATGCCGTCGCCGCGGCAACAATCAGCCGGTCCGATTGTTTTTCGCAAGCCTGCTCAAAGCCCACATTGCCATGGCGGCGTATACGGCCTTTGTTTTCTGGGTTCCGTTTGGCGGGGCCGGTTAGGTGACGACCATGCTTTGATCTTGCTACCGGGAGGTGCCGGTCAGCGAGTGAACACGTCGATCGATAGGCATAGGGGTCATGACCACTCAGCCGTACCGACTGGAGCAGCCGTTTGACGGCACCCGTGCAATGCTCCCGTGAAAATCAGCGCGTGTGACCATTGGAGGATGGCCTTGCGGCAACACCTGGGTGCCGCAACGTTACGCAAAGCCCGCGCCTGCAGGCCCTCATTGCCTGTCCCGGGAAGCCGGCGGCCAATAATTTCGTGATTTCGTGATTTCGTGATTTCGTGATTTCGTGATTTCGTGATTTCGTGATTTCGTGATTTCGTGATTTCGTGATTTCGTGATTTCGCGATTTCGTGATTTCGTGATTTCAGAACATAATGGCGCACCGCCGCTTAGCCTGCCGCCTGTGCCTTGAGCCAGGATTCAAACAAGGTCAGCGCTTCAGGATAGCTATCGGCTTTCGGATAACCAAAATAATAGGCCGTATCCACTGGCAGCGTGGCCGATACCGGCATCACGTAGCGTCCACTTTTAATATGCTCACGAGCAACGAAAGCCGGTACCAGCGCCACACCCAGTCCTGCATCTACTGCAGCCAGCAACATGGTGAACAGTTCATAGCGGGGCCCACCCAGCACCAGCGGCGTAAATGGCACGGCATTATGTTCATACCAACTGGGCCACGCATCGGGACGCGTCATCATGTGCAAATGCGTCAGTTGCGCCAGCGCCCCTGCCCCTTTTACCTTTGCGCGGGCCAGCAATTGCGAGGAACATACAGGAACCAACTCCTGTTCACGAAATAACATGACGCCCTGGGTGTTCGGCCAGGGCTGTGCGGCATGATAAATGGCGCCATCCACCGGCACGTCGGCAAACTGGAATGGATGGGTGCGTACCGACAGGCTGATCTGGACGTCGGGCCAATGCCTTTGAAAATCGGCCAGCCGGGGAATCAGCCAGGTGGTGGCCAGGGTGGGCAGCGTCGCAATATGCAGACTTCGTCCCAGGCCCGAGCGGCTCATCAGCCCAAAGGTATCCTTTTGCAGTTGTTCCAGATGGTGGCGAATCCGCGCAGCGTACTCCGCCCCCTGCGTCGTGAGCGAGATGCGCCGGCGTACACGGTTGAACAGCGTCACGCCCAATCGGGCCTCCAGCCCTTCGACTTGCCGAAATACCGCACTATGGGTCAGCGACAATTCTTCGGCCGCCCGTGAAAACGAGCCCAGCCGGGCGCAGGCCTCAAACGCCTGCAACGCGCCCAGGCTGGGAATACCTTTACGCATAGCCCTCTCCCGTATGAAACAATCTGAATACAGCGCACGACATTGTGCATTTTTATCAATTGATCATTGATAATTTAACACATACAATGCATTCATCCAGGCTGTGCTGAACCATCAGCCCGTCAAAACCCAAACACCGTCATTCATAAATACAGACAGGAGCCATATATGTCCTCTAACCCCTCATTCCACTGGGACGATCCGCTGTTGCTCAATGCACAGTTGACCGACGAAGAACGCATGATTCGCGATGCCGCTGCGGCATACTGCCAGGACAAATTGGCGCCCCGTGTGCTGGAAGCCTTTCGCCACGAGAAAACCGATCCGGCCATTTTCAGCGAAATGGGCGAGCTGGGCCTGCTGGGCCCCACTATTCCTGAACAATACGGTGGCGGTGGTCTGAACTACGTCGCCTACGGGCTGATCGCGCGCGAAGTGGAGCGCATAGACTCGGGCTACCGCTCCATGATGAGTGTCCAGTCTTCATTGGTGATGGTGCCGATCAATGAATTCGGCAGCGAAGAGCAAAAATCCAAATATCTGCCCAAACTGGCCTCTGGTCAATGGATCGGCTGCTTCGGCCTGACCGAACCCAATCATGGCTCTGACCCGGATGGCATGGAAACCCGCGCGAAAAAAATCGACAGCGGCTACAGCCTGAGCGGCAATAAAATGTGGATCACCAACTCTCCGATCGCAGATGTGTTTGTCGTATGGGCACGTTGCGTCGGCGGCGATTTTGACGGAAAAATCCGCGGCTTCATTCTGGAAAAAGGCATGAAAGGTCTGTCAGCACCTGCCATCCACGGCAAGGTCGGCCTGCGTGCCTCCATCACAGGTGAAATCGTGATGGATGACGTGCAAGTGTCTGATGAACAGATGCTGCCGGGCGTAAGCGGTCTGCGCGGTCCCTTTACCTGCCTGAACTCCGCCCGTTACGGTATCGCCTGGGGCGCACTGGGCGCCGCCGAAGCCTGCTGGCACATGGCACGTCAATATACGATGGATCGCAAGCAGTTTGGTCGCCCGCTCGCACAAAACCAGCTTATTCAGAAAAAACTGGCCGACATGCAGACGGAAATCACGCTTGGCCTGCAGGGCTGCCTGCGCCTGGGTCGCATGAAAGACGAAGGCACGGCTGCCGTTGAAATCACATCTATCATGAAACGCAATTCCTGCGGCAAATCGCTGGATATTGCCCGTATGGCGCGCGACATGCTGGGCGGCAATGGTATTTCAGATGAGTTTGGCGTAGCCCGCCACTTGGTCAATCTGGAAGTGGTCAATACCTACGAAGGCACACATGATGTTCACGCCCTGATTCTGGGTCGCGCACAAACCGGCCTGCAGGCGTTTTACTAATCATCGAAAAGGATGCTGTGGTTCACAGCATCCGCAGAAAACATCAGGCCAGACAAAAGCCAGCATCGGGCACCCCATGCTGGCTTTTTTATTCGTTGTTATTATTCTTTTTTCTTATTGCTTTCTGTTATCCCTATCGTCTATTCATGCCAATCCCTTTGTCTTCGATACTTTTATCGACGAACCTGTCGGCAAACGCTTGCGTGTACGGGCGGTAAGTTTCGTGGTGTGAGCGCCAGGCAGGCAATTGGTACAGATGCAATTGAAATGCAATAAGCACCGCTTTCCTGTGAGCCCATCCAGCCAGCTCGCCGCTTTGCTGACCTGCCAGTTAGCTGCCTGACTTCTTATGCACCGGCCAGCAGGAAAACCCCATAGGCAGAAATGACGCCGCCCAGCACACGTGAGAACCATGCGCTATGATGTTTGAGTTGCATTCCTCCCAATAGTCCTGCTAAATGCAATCCGAATGTCGCAAGCATAAAACCGGCGACAAACGGTATGGCAGCATTGCTTGCTGGCATTTCCATCCCGTGCGCCAGCCCGTGAAACAGGGCAAATACGCCAACAATGACAAAACCGAGCATCTCATTGATGGGCTTTCTGGTTGCCACCAGCAGCCCCAATATCAATAGCGAGGCCATGATCATGGGTTCAACCAGCGGTAGCTGCACGCCCATGATGCCAAGCATTGCCCCTGCAAACAACATCATCAGAAACACCACCGGCGCGAGCATCGCCCGGCGCAGGCTCTGATGAGTCAGGGCACTCCAGAGACCGACCGCCAGCATCGCCAGCAAATGATCCAGACCCGTCAGAGGATGCAGGAACCCGGCTGCAAACATACTGTGTTGCGCCTGGTCAATGTGACCTGGATGCGCAAAAACCGCAGTAGCAGTCAGGCCCAGCAGCGCTCCGATCGCAGTCGTCATTGTCACGGGTTTAAAAAAAGTACGCATATAACCTCCTGGACTAGTAATAATTGCTATGGCTTTGCCGCATGCTGGCGCGCCAGTCAAAGGGCATCAAACGAATTTTCCGTTGCGACATATTCAACGATGCACATGCGGATGTGTCTCATCCCCATGTCGATGTATATAGCCCCCTTCTTCCATTGCATGAAAATGGGGTGCCATCGGGCCCGGGTCTGCGGGTATATGCGTGCCACTGACGTGTGCTTGATGCAAATGTCGAACCCAGTCGCAAAGCGCCTTTTCCGTATCGGGATATTTTTTGGAGTGAGCAAGCACAGGCGCGCCACCTCGTGCAGCACGAGCGTCCTTCAGCATTTGCTCGACATCTACATCAACGTGCGGCCCAAGGTCTACCTTATTGACGATCAGCAAATCCGCGCGGCCGATGCCCGGTCCGCCTTTGCGCGCCACGTCGCCACCACCGGCCACATCGATCACGAAAATCTGCGCATCCACCAGGGATGGAGAAAAAGTGGCTGTCAGGTTATCGCCGCCGCTCTCGATAAGTACGATGTCCAGCGGCGCGAAGTCCCTCTCCAGATCTTCGACGGCAAGCAGATTCATTGTGACGTCGTCGCGTATGGCTGTATGCGGGCAGGCGCCGGTTTCTACCGCCCGAATGCGTTCAACCGGCAGCACGCCTTCGGCCCGCAGGAAACGGGCATCCTCATCCGTATATATGTCGTTTGTAATTACGCCGATCTGGAACTCATGACGCAGGCTTCGGCACAGTGTGGCAACAACCGAACTTTTACCGGTGCCCACCGGCCCTGCCACGCCCAGTCGCAATGCGCGTGTACGGGTATTTTCAATTTGTGTATTCATAGTCATTTCCTTGTTCAATAGTTTCAGAAGATGGGATAGCCTGGTCGGGCCTGTGCCGGTCACGACCGCCGTCCCGATCATCACGGGCAGACTCCGGGGTCGCAACGGACCACCGCCCTCCCACCAGATGGATGCCGTGTTCCAGGCGTTTGCGCAATGTCCAGGTTTCCGCTGCAAGCGCACTGATCATGACAGCGGGCCCTTCCAGCGGCAACAGCGCCGCATCGGCGGCAAACAAATTGGTTTCGTACTGGGTTGTACACCATTGCGGGTCAACAACGAGCACGGTGCCCATACACTTGTGCTTGCCGGCGACCGCGCAACTGCGCCACCCCACCGCGTCCGGCCCGATTTGCTGTTGCTGACTGAACAATGGTTCGCCATCCCGTTTGACGCGCAGGGTCTGAAGAAGATTTCCAGGTTGCTCTTTGTGTCGTCCGAACTGCAGTTCATCGCGCATGAACAGGCGCGCGCTGGCTGCCAGTTCGATATTGATCGCGTGAACGTGATGACACCCGCGCGCAGCAATCACCGGTTCGGCCATCCAGACAAACGTAGCATTGTCTTCCACGGCAATATTGATTCTCATGCGGGACTGCCCGCCGCGTGCGCCAGGGAGCAACAACGTAGATGAAATCTCATTGAGCAACAAAGTGCTGCCGGCCCCCACGCGAATATTCAGCTCGAAATCGTCCCCTCCCAGAGGACCCGCCGCGCCCGAGACGAGCGATACCCGCGCCACGGAACCAGCACGCAACACCTGCGGTTCCGGCTCTTTGGACTGCGTTGGACGTAATATCAGCGGCGCCTGGGAACGCAGGGTATGTACTCTGCTGACAGGACGGCCGGTATGGTCGAGGTCTTGACGGGTGGCAAGCGTTGCCCGGGCAGTCATAACACCATGCGGGTGGATTGGATGATCACGAAGCAAAGAGACGTACCCCCCAATTCCTGTGGTGTTCAGCGGCCAGATCGAGCAAAGGTGTTCCCAGGGCCGGTAAATCGTCGGGCGACGTGTCAGCGTGTTCGCCTGCCTGCTGCGCCAGTGTGTCAAGAAAATCGGTCAGACGCGCCAGAGCCGCCTGCACGGCGAACGGATCGACACTAAGCACTTTGACGGCCGCCGCCGCAGGCCCGGCCACCGACTCGTGCAACACAATTTGTGCCGCTTCCTTGGGCTCCAGTCCGAATGCTGCGGCCGCCATGCCGTACACGACAGGCTGGTGCATATCGCGCCGTAAGTGAGCGGGCACGTCGATGGATCGAATATTGGTGACGGCCCGCAATAACTGCCGGCCGAGTGCCCTGGAAACAGCACGGGTCGCTTTGGACGGCATGCGAACGTCCAGTTGCCTGTCCAGTTCGCACAGCAGCGCATACTGTCTCGTCTGTGCCGCCCGGCATGCGGCAGCGGCAAACGATGCCGCCACCAGGCCGGCCGTCGCAGCGCGCCCCTCAAGAAAGCCTTCCAGACCGGCTACATCAGTCAGCCCATGGATATGCACCGTTGGCTCAAGGCCACCGGAATGGGCATAACCACCAGCAGGGAGACGCCCGTCTGCCAGCAATAACAGCGCGGCACTATGCGCCATTCCGTACCTCTCTTCAGAATAGAAAGTATCGTTGAGCCATGGGAACCTCTACTGCAGGCTCATGATCGATCAGCTCCCCGTCTACCTTGACGGCGTAGCTGTCGGGATCCACCTCTATATGTGGCAATGCCGAGTTTTCAGGCAGATCAGCCTTGCTGCGGCGCCGGCAATTTTCGATAGCGACCAGAGGGCGCCTGATATTCAGGCGGCCCGCAAGCCCGTCGTCAATAGCCACCTGCGAAACAAAAGCCACGCTGGTCGCGGCGGCCGCCGGCGAGTACACGTTAAAGCCAATGCGCTCGAGCACCGGTTGCGGCGTGGGAATGGATGCGTTGGGATCGCCAAGCGCCGCAGTCGCGGCCATCCCGCCCTTGAATACAATCGTAGGCCGTATGCCGAAAAGCGCAGGCTGCCAAAGCACCAGGTCAGCCATTTTCCCCACCTCGATTGATCCGACATGCTTTTCCAGTCCGTGGGCGATGGCGGGGCAAATGGTATATTTGGCCACATAGCGGCGCGCGCGGTGATTGTCAGCCAGTGTATCGCCCGGCAGCGAGCCGCGAAGCTGCTTCATCCGGTGGGCCGTCTGCCAGGTACGGATGACAACCTCACCAATACGACCCATAGCCTGTGCATCGGAAGACATGATCGAGAGCGCGCCAATATCATGCAGCACATCTTCGGCAGCAATTGTGCCCGCCCGTACGCGACTTTCGGCAAACGCGAGATCATTCGGGACCCGGGGATTCAGATGGTGTGCGACCATGACCATGTCCAGATGCTCGTCCACCGTGTTGCGGGTAAAAGGACGGGTCGGGTTGGTAGAGGCAGGCAACACATTGGGTTCGCCGGCAATCCGGATAATGTCGGGCGCGTGTCCCCCGCCTGCACCTTCGGTGTGAAACGAATGGAACGTGCGTCCGGCAACGGCCTTGAGCATATCCTCGACAAACCCCGCCTCATTAAGGGTATCGGAGTGAATGGCGACCTGTACGCCGGATGCATCCGCAACCTGAAGCGCGGCGTCGATAACTGCCGGTGTGGCGCCCCAGTCTTCATGGACTTTGAAGCCGCCCACACCCGCACGCAATTGCTCCCACAAGGATTCATGAGATACCGTATTGCCGCGCCCCAGAAAAAGTACATTCAGGGGCCACGGTTCAAATCCTTCAAGCATGCGCTCCATCCACCACGCGCCGGGCGTGGCCAGGGTCGCCTTGGACCCTTCGGTCGGCCCGGAGCCGCCGCCCGTCACCGTGGTTGTGCCAGAGGCCAATGCGATTTGCAGCATCTGCGGACCAACAAAATGAACATGCGTGTCAACTGCGCCCGCCGTCATAATGAGCCCGTTGCCCGACATAATCTCGGTAGAGGGCCCGATCACCAGGTCAGGATGCACGCCATCCATGGTATCCGGGTTGCCTGCCTTGCCCAGCGCCACGATACGGCCGTCTCGGACCCCGACATCGGCTTTGATAATGCCCCAGTGATCCAGAATAATAGCGCCGGTAATTACCAGATCGGGGGTTCCTTCAGCGCGTGTGGCACAGGATTGCCCCATGGACTCCCGCACCGATTTGCCGCCGCCGAAAACTGCTTCATTGCCGCCAGCACACAGGTCTTTTTCGACTTCGATCAACAGATTGGTATCGGCCAGCCGGATGCGGTCACCCGTGGTCGGACCATATGAAGCCACATATTCAGATCGGGAAATCTTTGTCATCCAGACTGCCTCCGCACAAACCACGCAAGCCACGCACGATGCGCCGGCCCTGTATATCGACCAGCTCCACCTCAATCGCGGCACCGGGTTCGAAACGCACGGAACCGCCAGACAGTACGTTCAGCCGTTTACCCCAGGCACTGGCGCGATCAAACTCCAGGGCAGCGTTGACTTCAGCAAAATGAAAATGCGAACCCACCTGAATCGGACGATCAGCGCCATTGACTACCATAAGCGTTATGACCGGCATCCCGACATTGATCTCCACGTCCTGCGTGCAATACAGGATTTCACCTGGAACCAGCGGAATGGAGTCGTCACATTCGTCATCAGACTCTCGTCGCGGCGCCTGTCGCTCTCCGGTACCCGCCCGACGGGGCGAACTGGGACTGCTGGCACCCGAAGAATGTGTAGGTCCCTCGCCAGACGGTTCCGGGTCAGGATAATCGCGACCCGGATCATCGGAGGCATGCACCGGCTCTCCTGCATCGGCAGGAATGGGGTCTGGATTTTCAAAGGGATTGGGTTTGTCTTTCATGAGATAGGCCCGGTGACGGTAACCAGCTTCGTTCCGTCTGGAAACGTGGCCTCTACCTGAACCTGACCCAGCATTTCCGGAACGCCTTCCATGACATCGTCACGCGTGAGCACATGACGCCCGGCTTCCATCAGATCAGCAACGGTTTCCCCGTCACGGGCACCTTCAAGCAGAAAGGACGTGATATAGGCCGTAGCCTCGGGCAAATTCAGTTTCAGGCCACGCTGCTTGCGCTCAAGCGCCAGCTTGCCAGCGGTGTATACCATCAACCGTTCCTGTTCATACATACTCAAAAACATGGCAACCCTTCTTTACATGTATTTCACATGAAATTCAAAATGTCGAACCAAAGCTATTTGATATGCATGGGACTCCTTCTTTGCGAAGCCCGATTGCTTGTAAAAATACTAGCACGGGCGGGTGACCCCGTCAATGTCGATGAGGCCGCCATCAGGTGCACGGCAAGTGCGGCACAGGTTCTTGCACCTTTTCCCATGGCATAAAAAGTTTGCGGGAAAAGCACAAGCAAAAGCGCCTCCGGACGGAGGCGCTTGTTTTCTACTTAATGCTATGGGACTGAATGTTCAATAGCCGGTTACATGATCGCCGGCGATTTAATTTATGACCGATTATTCGTCGTCTTTTTCCATACTCTCGGAAATATCAAAAAGACTGGTGGCATCAAGTTCCAGCACGGTTTCATTTTTCTGGTTAGTCACTTCCCAGCTCCAGAGCAGAATACCGAGCCCTTCCCGAGTGTTGGATATCCGTTTGGCCTTGACCACGCCTTTCCAGAACAGGTCATCGCCGGGCCGCACAGGCTTGAGCCATTTGACACTGTCCAGGCCAGGCGACGCAAACGATTCCGAGCCTTCCAGCGCCGCCTCTACGGCCATTTTCATGGCGATCCCACAGGTGTGCCAGCCGCTGGCGATCAGGCCTTTCCAGGGACCGGCCTTGGCCCGCTCCGGATTAACGTGAAACCACTGTGGGTCATAGGCTTCGGCGAAGCGAATGATTTCTTCTTCGGTCAAATGCCGAGGTCCCTGTTCAAAGACCATACCCGGCTGGAATTCCGCGAATTTCATTTAACTAACCTTATTGTGAACGGCACAAATGCAGCAAAAGCTGTATGCCCCTCTATAAATGCAGCGTCTGACTTGATAAACTGACGTTGGTGCGAATAACAGGCGCACGACCAGACAACTGCCCGCAACCCGCTATTTTACTTAAACTTCGTACCCACAACCGCAAACTCACACTTATTCTGAAAATGGCTGACACACAACTGACGAACGTTTCATATGACGAAATTACCGTGGCTATCGAATATCAGTTGATTCAGCCCGACAGGCTTGACCGGCCGTTTCTGGTCTTCTTGCACGAGGGCCTGGGTTCGGTCGCGATGTGGAAAGACTGGCCCGCAAATCTGTGCCGGCTGCTCGATTGCCGCGGTCTGGTTTTTTCACGCTACGGCTACGGCAAATCCACGCCCCGTCCAGCGCAGGAACAGTGGTTGCCAGACTTCATGCACATCCAGGCACAGCAGTTTCTGCCGGCCTTTTTCAGCGCGCTTGGCATAGACACGCGCGCAGACCCGCCTATTTTAATCGGGCATAGCGACGGCGCCTCAATCGCGCTGCTGTACGCCGCCGCTTTTCCTGACCGCATCCGTGCCGCGGCGGTGCTGGCCCCGCACCTGTTTGTTGAAGAGGCCACCGTGAGAAATATCGAACTGGCCCGCACAGCCTATCTGAACAGCAATCTGCCGGACAAACTGCAACGCTATCATGACAATGTCGATTCGGCCTTCTGGGGATGGAATAACGTCTGGCTCTCACCCGCATTCCGGCAATGGAATATAGAAGATGACGTAGCGCTCATCCGATGTCCGATCCTGGCTATCCAGGGCCGAGAAGACGAATATGGATCACTGGACCAGATCGAACATATCGCCCAGCTTGCGGCGGACGTCAAGCTGTATGTGATCGATGATTGCCGCCATTCCCCGCATCGCGACAAGCCGGAGGAAACCACCGATGCCATTGTCGCCTTTGTGCGCGCACTGTCGTAACGCCTGCTGGTTACGGGCGCCGAGCTGCGGCATTTTGCTGACACGCTTGAATGCCGCGTCTGAGACAACCTGCAACTCCTTGACAGAGGGTAATAATCTGTACGCTCCTGCCGAAGGCCGCCGCTGATCCTATCTGTGATCCCATCTAGCCGTTCAGCACTGTACCGCCGTTGACATGAATCGTCTGGCCCGTCACATAACTGGAGTCCGAGCTGGCAAGATAGACGTAGGCCGGTGCCAGCTCAAACGGCTGCCCCGGCCGGCCCATGGGGGTGTCCTTGCCGAACTTGGCCACCTTGTCAGCCGAAAAGGAAGCCGGTATGAGTGGTGTCCAGATGGGTCCTGGCGCGACAGAATTCACGCGGATCTGCCGATCAACTATTTTTGTCGAAAGAGAGCGCGTAAAAGATGTAATCGCCCCTTTGGTCGCAGAATAATCAATCAGATCCGGATTACCTTTGAAAGCGGTAATGGAAGACGTGTTGATAATGGACGCGCCTTCGCGCATGACCTGGAGCGCTTCCTGCGTTATGGTGACAATACTGAAAAAATTGGTCTGAAAGGTGCGCACCAGTTGCTCATAACTGATGTCTTCCGGTTCGGCAGCAGTGTGCTGCTCACCCGCATTATTAACCAGAATATCCAGTTTTCCAAAATGTTCAAATGTGTCATTGACGCATTTTTTCGCAAATGCCACGTCGCCAATATCGCCTTTGATCAACAGCACTTGCGAGCCGTAGGCCTCCGCGCATTGTTGTGTTTCCTTGGCGTCATTATCTTCTTCCAGATAAACGATGGCAATCCTGGCACCCTCCTTGGCAAACGCAATAGCTGTCGCACGCCCTATCCCGCTATCGCCGCCGGTAATGAGTGCGACTTTATCCTGTAATTTACCTGCTGACTTATAATGCGGATCGTCATAAACCGGGGTCGGATGCATTTTTGATTCGCGGCCAGGCTGCACTTGCTGTTCCTGTGCTGGCATTGTCTGTGTCATATTTTGTCCTTGAAATTGAGAGTCCTATATCACGGTACATTCAGGCTGCGCCCCGTGCCTGTTAACGCCTGGATCTGCTCTGTAATCACGCGGCGTCAATTATTATTCTTGTATGCGCGCTTGCGTGTCAGACCGGTTGATACGAGCCATGTCTTTGTTGCGTAACGCCAAAAGACATGTTCATTATCTACGCTGCCATCGGCCCAACGCAAACATCCCATGCTCTAGTTTGTAAAGAGACGTAAAGGCGCAATACAACACATTCACCAAGCTCTTCAAATGCCCCCTTATTACGTGGTATTGGTCTTTAGTCTCACCCATTACGGGCCTAACGTGACAGGCCTTTTTTTATTTCAGACGCATAGTATTGTTAAGCGTATGTAACATCCCATGTTTTTCCCTTAATTTGAAGACCCCAGATAGCGTCCGTAAGCACGTTGCCAAGGCCTATTTACATGAGTGACCACCGTTGGCCCGGAGGAATTACGGATGTCCCTGACTATGTGAGCGTTCTGGCCGATGCAACACCGGGGCTGCCATCGACAGGATTTGCTTCAAGTGTTGCAGCTCCTGTGTCGGGCTGCGGCCGAACAGTCTCTTGAATTCACGGCTGAACTGCGACGCACTTTCATAGCCGACATGCTCCGAGGCGCTGGCGGCGCTCATGCCATTGCGTGCCATCATCAGGCGCGCGTTATGCAGACGAATGGCCTTGATGTACTGAATTGGCGAGTTCATGGTTACGGCTTTAAAGTGCACATGGAAAGCAGGAACACTCAAACTTGCTTCGTGTGCCAGCGCAGCGACATTGAGATCAGACGCATAATGAATATGAATTTTCCTGAGCACCTTGGCAATGCGTCCGAAATGGCCGCCTTGCCGAAGTGCCGCAAGCAATGAACTCCCCTGATCGCCAGTCAGCACTCGGAACGTAATTTCGCGTAGTATCGCCGGCGCCAGAACCCGAGCTTCAACAGGTGAATTCAGCGCTTCCAGCAGACGCAACGTCGCATCCTGGAGTTTCTCTTCCATACGGGTCGCATACATGGAAACAGGTTTACTGCTGGGAAGCGGCACACCATCTTCAATGGCGATTGCAATATCTGCCGTCGTTGTTGTGTCTATGCGCAGCGCTACCCCCAGCATAGGCTCGGCTTCGCTGGCCTCGGTTTCGGTGGAAAACGGCAACGGTACCGACAGCACCAGATAGTGCTGTGCATCGTAGACGTACAAATTACCTCCATGAACACCACGCTTGCGTCCCTGGATTACGATCACGATACTTGGTTCGTACAGCGCATGCGTGGTTGCAAGCGGACGATTGGATCGCATGAAGGTGACCCCATCGACCAATGACTGGGTGTAGCCTTCACACGGCGCGAGTCGCTTGATTAGTTCAACCATACGCATTTGCTGCAAGGACATAATCATTCCTGGTAAAGAGTTCAGGCCGTAAGAGCGCGATTAGAGCAGCCGGACATGGCAATAGAAATAGTCTAACAGCAGCGCATTATTTTGTTCTAGAAATCGCATTGAAATAGAAATAGGCAAGAACCCAAGATGATCAGGTCTTAGCGTACTTTGCCATTGCCGTTAGCATTCACTCTATCGGGATGTACTCCCTTGGACCTATTCGGCAAGGACGCACGCCCTATTATCTATAAGGAAACCAGAGTGATAAATAAACCAGAACGCAGTAAAGTCATACTGCTTACCGGGGCCAGCAGCGGCATCGGAGAGGCCAGCGCCCGTTTGCTGGCAGCCCAGGGACACAGACTGGTCATTGGCGCGCGCCGCACCGACAGGCTGGAAACGCTGACGCAAGCGATCTGCGCAACCGGCGGCCAGGTCGTATATCGCGCCCTGGATATCACCCGGCAACAAGACGTGCAGGCGTTCGCCGACTTCGCGAACAGTAGCTACGGCCGCATTGATGTGATGATCAATAATGCGGGGGTCATGCCCCTGTCGCCCATGGCCGCCCTGAAAATTGATGAATGGGACCGCATGATCGACGTTAATTTGCGGGGGGTACTCTATGGCATTGCCGCAGTGCTGCCGGTCATGCAGAAACAAAATGGCGGACAAATCATCAATATTTCGTCTATCGGCGGGTTCCAGGTAGTGCCCACAGCAGCCGTTTACTGTGCTACCAAGTATGCGGTACGCGCGCTTTCGGACGGACTGCGGCAGGAGAATGACAAAATTCGCGTCACCTGCGTTTATCCAGGTGTGGTCGAATCGGAGCTGGCCAACACCATTACCGACACAGCAGCGGCCATCGCCATGCAAAGCTATCGGCAAGTAGCACTTAAACCGGAGGCGATCGCCGCAGCGATTGCTCACGTTATCAACCAGCCGGACGATATCGATACGAGCGAAATCGTTGTCCGCCCAACTGCAAGCGTGTAGTTTGTGACACTGATATTCGAGCCTGGTCTGCGTACGCATTGCATCACTGCTGCGGTCATTCACTGCCTGAAAGGGGCAGCAAACAGGTCTGAGCACCCAGCCGGAGACACTGTCTCCTTCATTTACCCATCGGCGTTCGCGCCACAATAAGGATCTATTTATGAATATGAACAATCGAGTTAAAGCCATTGCATACGTTGCCGTGATGGTCGTATCCTCCTACTTTCCCGCCAGCGCATCAACCACTGGTGCAACCACCGAAACGGTCAATTCCGCCATTGTCCAGCAGGCGTTCCAGGCCTGGAAACAGGGCCAGGGCAGTGTTTTTGACTTGCTGACAGAAGATGCGCAATGGACAGTGGCCGGATATAGTCCTGTGTCGGATACCTATCGATCACGCGATTCGTTTATCGACAAGGCGGTCCGCCCGATCACCGCAAAGCTTGCCACACCCATTACCCCTGAGGTAAAGCACATTGTGGCCCAGGCAGATCAGGTGATGGTTATTTGGGATGGCGTGGCCACTGCAAAAAACGGACAGCCATATGAAAACAGCTATGCCTGGCACCTGACCATGGCCGATGGCAAAATCACACATGTCAATGCCTTCCTGGATACCTGGAAGCTGGTTCAATTAATGGAGTGACCAGACAGACCTGCCGGATGCCATATGCCGTTCAACTACCGCAAACTGTTTGCCCTGCTGCCCACTCTCTCCTAGAATGGATGCCACCCGGTTCAAGACCGGACTCATTTTCGCAACAGGAATATTACAGATGCAAGACTTACGTATTGGAATAGCAGGCTTTGGTGCAATCGGCCGGTCTATCGCCACCCATTTGATCAATGGCGTTGAAGGCGTGCAGCTTACCGCCGTGGGCGTCAGGGATCCGGACGCACCACCGACATTCGCCTGGAACGACAAGCCTGTGCCGCAATTTGTCCTGCTGGATGACCTGGAGCCCTGCTGTGATATTGTGATTGAATGCGCACCAGCGCAACTGCTACCGCGCATTGCCACCCCATTTCTGGAAAAAGGGAAAAAGGTTATCTGTTTAAGCAGTGGCGCATTGCTGGCGCATCCCGAGCTGGTGAAACTGGCCAAAACCCATAACGGGCAGATGCTCATTCCATCGGGCGCCATTGTCGGTCTGGATGCTATTCTGGGCGCTGCCGAAGGCAAGATTGAATCGGTCCGGATGACATCACGCAAGCCGCTCAAGGGCTTTGCCGGCGCACCATTTCTAAAAGCGCAGAATATCGATGTGATGACGTTCAAGGAACCGACCCTGCTTTTCTCCGGCACTGCCCGCGAGGCTGCAGCAGGCTTTCCGGCCAATCTGAACGTGGCGGCCAGCGTTGCGCTGGCAGGCGTCGGTCCCGATAATACTTTTCTGGAAGTGTGGGCGGACCCTTTTCTGGAGCGCAACACGCACCGCATCGAGGTCGTTTCCGATGCAGCGCTGCTATCGGTTGAAATCCAGAATATTCCTTCGGACAATCCGAAAACAGGACGCATTACCGCGCAAAGCGTCATTGCCCTGCTGCGCAAATTGCACGCGCCCTTAAGTGTAGGCACCTGACGGCCCCTGCGTGCTGGCAATCGGCGGCAACAATTCATGCCTGGCGTGAAGCCGGCGCATGATCCCGTTCGACTGACTGCAGATGACCGCTCTTTTCCCACGGCTTGCCACAAGGGCAAGCCCGCAGATCAAGCGGCCGCCGCACGCTTGAGATGCTGATACCGACCATTATGGCAAGTGGCATCTAACTGCAAGCGCCGCCTGCCGCCAGTCTCAAGCAACAGGGTTGTTGAACAGCACGCTATTTTTTTACCAGTCCCAAGTCCGTCAGCACAGAACGGATCTGTTTGTATTCGCCAGCCCGATATTCACGCGTCTCTTCTGGGCCAAGATAGTGCTCCCGCCAATGGTTCTTGGCCAGGAACGCCTTCCACTCTTTAGTGGCGGCGATGGTCGCCAGCATATTAACCCACACGTCAAGCTGCTCCTTGGGCATATCCTTGGGGCCCAACACACCTTGTGCAGAACTTGGCACGACGTCAATGCCTTCTTCGACCCAGGTGGGCACATTTTCAAAAGGCGCACTCAGGCGTTCAGGTGCGCCGATTGCCAGGACCCGGATTGCGCCACTTTGAAGCAACCCGATCAGATTGGGCGTTGTGGCGGCAACGACATCAAGATGGCCGCCCTGCAGCGCAGTCATCGATTCCGACGAAGATTTGTAGGGAACCACGGTCATTTTGCTGATATCGACCCCAGCCTTTTTCAACGGGCTCGCAATACCGACATGAATATGGTTGCCGATGGAGGTTGCCACGCCGACATTTAATGTTCCTGGCGATGCCTTGAACTTGGCGATCAGATCGTGAATATTTTTATATGGAGAATCGGCCCGGACCGCGACGGCAACATATTCATCAAACAGGGTCGCGATCTCGGTGTAGTCACTCAGTTTATGATGGATTTTGCCCAGGATTTCCTGGTTCATGAGCGAACTGACCGAGGTCATCACATAATTGCCATTTCCCTTGTGCTTGTCCAGGGCGTTCAGTGCAATGGCCATATTGCCGCCAGGATTGTTCACCACCACAAGATTGGGATACAGATTTTCCGTTTGCAGTAAATGCGAAATCATCCGGGCAGAGGTATCGAGCGCACCTCCCGGACCTGCCGGCACAATGAATTCGCCTTTGCCAGGCTGCCACTTGCCTGGCACCGTCTGCTGTGCATGACTGACTACGGCCGTCATCAAGACAGAGACAAAGAACATGCAGATACCTGCTTTGCCGAACCGTTTGGTCCGAATATTAAGACTCATGCTGATCTCCTCAGATGGTAGATTGAGCGAGACTGGCGCCCGCTTCTTTTGTAAAAATAATGAATGATAGTCCTGCCGCCGGCTCCTGGTGAACCCGGCCTATCCTTTTTTGCCTCGCCTTACGGCAAGCACCTGCCACGCCTGTGCTACCCAGTCGCAAAGCATAGAGCGTGTCTCACGCGGGTCGATGATGTCCAGTATGCCGAAAGCCTCAGCGGTGCGAAACGGTGAACCCAGATGATGGTATTGGGCCTCTAGCTGCTCGCGCATGGCGACCGGATCGTCTGCCGTATCGATCTCGCGTCGATGCGCTGCATAAACGCCGCCCTCTATGGGGATTGACCCCCATCGGGCAGACGGCCAGGCAACCCGGTGATTAAGGGCTGGAAAATGCTTAGGCGCATGCATGCCGCCAGCCATGCCGAAGCAGCGGCGCATAATCACGGAGAACCAGGGAATGCCTGCCTTTTCTATGGTGGTCAGCACTCGCACGGCTGACAGCAACGTTCCCTGCAGCTCGGCTTCCGGGCCTGTTGCATTGCCCGGCTGGTCAACGAAGTTGATAACGGGCAAGCCAAATGTGTCACATAACTTGACATGCCTCTCGGTTTTGTAGGCAGCGGCCACCGTCATGGCGCCGCCCGCTATTTTGGGGTCGCTGCAAAGAATCCCCACCGGGTGGCCATCAATGCGCGCCAGTGCCGTAATGACCGAGCCGCCCTGCCAGCGGCCTATTTCAAAGACTGAATCTCGATCACAGATTGCAGCCAGAATCTTGCGAGGATCAAAGATCTTGCGCCGATCCTTCGGGATTGCGTCAGCCAGCCAGTCTTCTACCCGATCAGGCGAATCATCGGATGCAGTGCGCTGCGCCAGTTGGTCGCAATTTGGTGGCAAGTAGCTCAGGAAACGTTTGACCTGCACGAACGCATCGGCTTCGTCGACTGCTTCGTTATGAACAAGGGCGCTGCGGCGATGCACTTTATAACCGCCAAGATCGTTCTTGTCGATCTCGATGCCATAGGCTTGTTTTACAACGGGAGGACCCGCGGCAAACACCTGGGCCTGATCACGCACCATGACGGAAAAATGGGACAACAGCACCTTCATGGCGCCAAGCCCGGCGCATGAACCCAGGGCAATGCCCACGACAGGCACCTGATCCAGCAGTTTTATGGCCGGCCAGGTCGGATAACCGGGGATCTTGGTACCGTGCATCTGGGCGAGCAACTTCACGCTGCCGCCGGCGCTGTCGACCATTCTGATCAGCGGCGCTCCCATGGTCACGGCCAATCGTTCAGCGTAGATCCACTTATCGGAAATCGTGGACTCGGAAGACCCGGCGCGCAACGTATAGTCATCCCCCGAGACCACCACAGTCTTGTTCTCTATTTTGCCCGTGCCGATAATTGCATTAACGGGCGACATATCAATGAATCGACCGTTTTCGTCATAACGTCCCTTTCCTGCCAGTCGGCCCATTTCACGAAAGCTGCCAGGATCGAGCAATGCGTCCATGCGCTCCCGCGCATTCAACCGCCCGCGTTCCTTGTGCTTGAGCAAGGCTTGCTCGCCCCCCATGGCCTGGGCCATTTTACGACGTCTGTCCAGCTCTTCGTATTCCTCTTTCCACTGCTGGCCATGATATTCGAATGTTTGCATAGTCTCTTCTATATTGGTTGTAATGACAGGCGGCAAGGCGCGTTACGCTTGTCCGCAGCTATACAGGTGAGTCAATTGCCAGCCGCGATCACTCCCTCGCGCAGCAAGTCCTCTATGGCTTTGTCGTCGATGCCGAGCTCGTCGCGCAGCACACTGACCGTGTCTGCACCCAGATCGGGTCCGGTAAAGCGGATGCTGCCCGGCGTGACCGACAGGCGCGGCACAATGCCTACCTGGGCCACAGACTCCAGTTGCGGGTGAGGCACATTGGCAATCATGCCGCGTGCCTGGTAATGCGGATCGTCGAAGATGTCCGCTATCGTATAGACCCTGGATACCGGCACTTCCACGGCAATGATCATCTGTTCCAGTTCAACGGCATCATACTGGCGCGTCCATGCGCTGATAATGGCGTCCAGGTCCGTCATATTGGGTTTTTGGCCCCGCGCACGAATCGAGCAAAAGCGCGTATCCTGCAGCAAATCAAGACGATCCATCAGTTTGAGCAAACGTTCGAACGTGGCATTACTGTTGGCAGCGATCAGCAGATAATTATTATCGCGAGTTGGGTAAAGACTGTTGGGCGCCATGGAAGGCAGGTTCGGGCCGACCCGCATCGGAATTTTATTGAGCTTCTGGTAAGCGGGGACCAACGGCTCCAGTTGCGTAAAGGCGGTTTCATACAACGCTACATCCACGACCTGGCCCTGTCCGGTTCGATCCCGACTGCGCAGTGCGCCCATTGCCCCGAAGGCGGCGTACACCGAGGTCAGATAATCGGTTGTCGCCAGTGCAACGCGCGCAGGCGGCCGATCCGGGTCTCCAGTCATATGCCTGACGCCGCCCACCGCTTCGCAAATCGCGCCGTAACCCGGCCTTTGAGCATAAGGCCCGTCCTGGCCATATCCGCTGATACGCACAAAGATGATGCCGGGATGCTGCGCCGATACTTGCTCATAGCCCAACCCCAGTCTTTCCATAACGCCGGGTCGGTTGTTTTCCAGAACAATATCTGCTCCAGCCATCAGCGCCAGCGCCAGTTTGCAGCCCTGCTCGGTCTTCAGATCAATCACGACCGAGCGCTTGTTACGCAAGATGGACGCGGCGTACAGGGAGATATCACCCACATGGCTGCCCATCTGGCGAACCGGATCCCCCTGGGGAGGTTCTATTTTTATAACATCGGCGCCGAAATCAGCCAGCAGGCGCCCGCAAGCGGGTCCGGCAATGGTGCTGCAGATCTCGATCACCTTGACGCCCGCCAGCGGTTGCGCCTCTGGTCCGGCTGTGGATTGCGGATTGGTCGCAGGTGGATTCAAGGTATTCTCCTATTGCAAATAAGGGTTCAGATCGGTCGCTGATTCAAGCTGCAACGACTCGCGCCACGATCATGCCTTCCTCGACAGCACTGCCTTCCTGAACCAGAACCGAGGCCTGGCCACTGGCAGGGGCCTCTACCGGGATCTCCATTTTCATCGATTCCACAATCACCAAAGTCTGGCCCTCTTGAACCGTATCGCCATCATTAACGACGACTTTCCATACCGTGCCGGTCACTTCTGACAGAACATCCATATTTTTACCTTAAAAATAAATTAACAAACAGATTGTTAACAATAATATAATATACAAATTAGAATTACACAATCAATCATTGCTCGATGGCCGGCAAAGCGGCGTTAACGAGTACGACTGGAGATCTGAGAATGTTCAAGAAAATACTGGTGGCCAACCGGGGCGCCGTAGCTGCAAGAATTATTCGCGCTGCAACACAAATGGGCATAGATTGCACCGTGATCTATTCAGAGGCAGATGCCGACCTGCCGTATGTACGCCAGGCACAAGAGAAAATTTGTATTGGCGCCCCAGCTGCGACCGATAGTTACCTGAATATGGACAAAATACTGGCCGCCGCGCAGTCGGCCGGCGTCGATGCGATCCATCCCGGGTATGGCTTTCTATCGGAAAACACCGAGTTCGCCGCACGCGTTCAGCGCGCCGGACTGGTGTTCATTGGTCCATCGCCGCATTGGATCGAATCCATGGGGCACAAAACCCGGGCACGCGAACTGATGGCGCGGCACGACATGCCGATGTGCCGCAGCAGCGGCATCCTCCAGGGGACGGCTGAACAGCAATGCCACCAGGCCGCAAGCACGGGTTTTCCGTTGTTGATCAAGCCTGCGGCAGGCGGTGGCGGCATCGGCATGATCGCGGTGCATGAAGCTTCGGCATTGCCCGCCGCGCTCGAGCAGGCCACGAGTCTGGCACAAAGAAGTTTTGGCAACAGCCAGTTGTATGCCGAGCGCCTCTTTGCGCGGCCGCGGCATATTGAATTTCAGATCATGGCAGATAACTTTGGCAATGCCATGCATCTTTTCGAGCGCGACTGTTCGATCCAGCGCCGCCACCAAAAAGTAATCGAAGAAGCGAGTGCGCCGGCCATTGACAGGGCCACGCTCCTATCGATGGCAGACACTGCAGTTCGCATCATGGAAAACGTGAAATATAACAATATCGGAACGGTGGAAACCTTATACGATCAGCAGACTGGTTTCAGTTTTCTGGAAATGAACACCCGGCTACAGGTCGAGCATGGCGTTACCGAAGCAGTAACGGGCATTGACATTGTGCAAAGCCAGATTGCGCTGGCCGCGGGCAAACGTCTGCACGAAGTCATTCCCAATCGGCCGCAGGCCCCTGACGGCCATGCGATCCAGGTTCGTATTTATGCCGAAGACCCATGGCGTTTCACCCCGTCTCCTGGATTATTAAGCGTCTTCCGATTGGGCCTGGGTGCAGGCATTCGCATTGAAACCGGCTATGCAGAAGGCACCAGGGTATCGCCGTTTTATGATCCGATGATTGCCAAGGTGATTGCGCATGGCGACACCCGGCGCCAGGCCATTGAGCGTTTAAGAAGCGCATTATCAGACAGCGTAATCGAGGGAATCAAGACCAATATACCGTTCCTGCTGGCCGCATTGGAATATCCGGACTTTTGCCAAGGCCAGGTTCACACGCAACTGGCACCAGATATAGTCAGGCAGGCGGGGCACGACAAAAGGCGCACGCACGCCGCGTGATGCATCATGGCGCGATCGGCCTGGTCTCTAGTTCGGGTCTGCTTGCAGGGCCGCCAGTGTGGCATCCCAGGACTCCTGGATCCGCTGCTGGCAAATCTGGGCCGCCAGTTCCGCGTCACCCGCCTTGCACGCCTGCAGGGAGCGTTGCCAATGCTCAATAGAGCGCACTCTTCGTTCCCTGGATCGAAATTGCAATTTCGAATAACGCAGGGTTTGCAATGACAATGACGTTACGATCTGGCTCAAGCGTGTATTGCTTGCGTAGCGCGCCGACAGTAAAGACAGGCGGTAAGTGGTCTCGGCGTAAAGACTACCATCGGCAGGCGTATCAATGCATGACGCAAGCTTTTTGATACCGTGTTCAAGCAACTTGAGCAATTCTGGGTTTTGAGCCGCCGCATTCTTTCGCGCCGCCAAAGACAACAGGCTACTGCGCACTTCGAATATTTCTGCCAGTTCATCGGCGTTCAACTCAGATACACTGGCTCCGCGTCTGGGGTTGACGACCACCAGGCCCTCTCGTTCCAGGATCCTTAACGCCTCGCGCACCGGACCCCGGCTCACCTCATATCGTTCGGCCAGTTCCTGCTCGGGAATATGCGCGCCGTTGGCCATGGAGCCGCTGATGATCTGGTCTCCCAGCTGTGCGGCAATCTGCTCTGGGAGCGATAATGTGAGTTGCTTGCGTTCTGCAAAGAGTCGAAATTTGACCGTACTTTCAAAGTTATCAAGCGCGTCTTGGTCCGTTGTTTTCAAAATATATCCTGTTCGCTGGTTTGCGTTTGAACACCATGCATCCCGAGGAAAGCCCCACGAGCGGTTCAGCATATTATACCCGCTACGTAATATTTCATATAGTTAACATTTCGATTGTTTATAAGGTGCTTCATTCCTCTGCCATTGCCGTATTTCATCGCCGGGGTCCGCGCTGACGCGCAACCAGGCTTGCCGATAAATATTTTGATAAGTCATGGCTATCGGCCCATCAGATCTTACGAATAGACTCAACCTACTCCTTTGCCTACCATAATTCGAGCGGTGTCATACCACCGGCTTGTTCAAATAGGTGCGATCCTTCATCGATAAATTTACTGGAGACTACTCATGGCAAAAATAATATGTGTTCTATATGACGATCCGGTCACAGGCCACCCCAAAACGTATGCACGCGACGATTTGCCCAAACTGGACGGATATCCGGACGGACAAACGCTTCCTTCCCCCAAACGTATTGATTTCAAGCCAGGCGAGCTACTGGGCAGCGTATCGGGAGAACTGGGTCTGAGGAAATATCTGGAGCAAAACGGCCACAAATTGGTTGTGACATCAAGCAAAGATGGGGCCGACAGCGAACTGGATCGTCAATTACACGATGCAGAAATCGTTATCTCTCAACCCTTCTGGCCGGCCTATATGACGGCAGAACGTATTGCCAAAGCGCCAAAACTCAAGATGATCGTAACCGCGGGCATCGGGTCGGACCACACGGATCTTCAGGCTGCCATGGAGCATAACGTGACGGTTGCGGAAGTGACCTATTGCAACAGCCATAGCGTGGCCGAGCATGTTGTCATGATGATTCTGAGCCTGGTGCGCAATTATCTTCCGTCACATGACTGGGTTCGCAAAGGCGGATGGAACATTGCCGATTGCGTCGAGCGGTCATACGATCTGGAAGGCATGGAAGTTGGCACGGTTGCTGCCGGTCGTATCGGCTTGCGGGTACTACGTCTGCTCAAGCCCTTTGGCGTGAATCTGCACTATATGGATCGCCACCGCTTGCCCGAGAACGTAGAGAAGGAACTGAATCTGACCTATCACAGCAGCCTTGAAAGTCTGACCAAGGTCTGCGATGTAGTCACGCTCAATTGTCCGCTGCATCCTGAAACCGAGCATATGATCAACGCTGACAGCCTGAAGCATTTCAAGCGCGGCGCTTATCTGATCAACACTGCTCGCGGTAAATTGTGCGATAGGGATGCCATCGTTCAGGCCCTGGAAAGTGGTCAGCTTGCCGGCTATGCGGGGGATGTCTGGTTCCCGCAGCCTGCCCCTCAGGACCACCCATGGCGCACCATGCCCCATGAAGGCATGACCCCTCATATTTCCGGCTCCACGGTCTCCGCACAGGCGCGCTATGCCGCAGGCACGCGTGAAATCCTCGAATGCTACTTTGAAAACCGCCCAATTCGTGAGGAATATCTCATTGTCCATGACGGTCAATTGGCCGGTGCCGGCGCTCACTCCTACAGCAAAGGAAACGCGACAGCCGGGGCTGAAGAGGCCGCCCGCTATACCAAATTATAGGCAAATCCCATGTCAAAGCCTGATCGCCTGCCCAAAGCGGAAAGAGTAGCACCCTGGCTTGCCAGACTCATCAGCGTCGCGCTGGTGGGCCTGGGTACATTTATCAGTATTCTGGTAATTACCCTGCTTACCGACAGTACCGGAGAAATGTGGATTATTGCGTCTTTCGGTGCAACTTGTGTGCTTGTTTTCGGGTTTCCTGCAGGCCCGTTCTCCAAACCACGCAACGTGATTGGTGGCCACGTTCTGGCTTCGCTCATCGGCTTGTCGTTTTTGTCACTTTTTGGTCCGGGCTGGATCCCCATGGCGGCAGCAACCGCAACGGCCGTCATGGCCATGATCGTCACAGATACGGTCCACCCGCCGGCGGGCAGCAATGCGCTGGTTATATTTCTGGGTACGCCGGGCTGGACGTTTTTATTGTTTCCAACCCTGGCCGGCGCATGTACACTCGTGCTGGCTGCCTATGTCTACTGGCGGGCCGTGGACGCCATTAAAAACAGTCGCACGCCCAAACTTGTCAACAAACCAGAATAGTAAACAGTCAGGCGCAGCCGGTATGTCCGGCTGGTCCGCCGCCATTCTTGTGCACTACGACAGCACTTTGGCGCTCTCGCTATCTTTTATCATATGCAGGCGATCGCGCATGTCCGATTCTACGACATGATCAATCACCGTCCGCATGACCGGCGTACGTTGCCGTTCGCGCAGGAGAATCAACCCTACTTCGCGCTGGAGCAGCGGCTCAATTGGAATCGCCGTCAGTTCATGCCTCATTTCCTGAAGGCATAGGACGCTTCTTGGCACGATACTGCACAAATCAGTACAGCGCACATGCGCATAGAGCAGGAATATCGAATTCGTTTCGACAACCGGCGTGATATCCAGACTTTCGTTACGAAAAATCTCATCCAGACTGCGGCGGGCATGCATATCGGCGGTCAATAAACACAAGGGGGCCGACGTGGCGTCGGCCCAGCTTAGTGCCTTACGTCCGGAGAATTTTTTTTCATCGCGAGTAATAAATACATAATCTTCTGAAAATAGTGAAATACCTTCAAAAGGTTTGCTCAGATTCTCATCCAAATAGGTAATGCCGATATCCAGTTCAAAATCTTCCAGGCGCTTGAGAATCTCCGTGGTCGATAACGAATAAATTTTGTAGGTAATTCGCGGGTGCTGTTGGATGCACGCATTGATAAACAAAGATATCAACGATATCGTAGTGGGAATGGCGCCAATGCGCACTGCACCCACCTGCTCGTTCTTATCCGAATGAATTTCCTGATACATGTTTTCACAATCGGCCAGCATTCGGTGTGCCCACTTGAGAATTTTTTCTCCTTCGGGTGTAAATCCATGAAATCGCTGTCCGCGCTGCACAATCGTCAGGCCAAGATGCTGCTCCAGCGACCGGATCACACCCGAAAAAGCGGGCTGGGAAACATGACATAGCTGCGCGGCGTTGCCAAAATGCCGTTCCTGGGAAAGTGCCACAAGATATCTGAGTTGTTTTAAGAGCATGCCGGTCTATCTTACTGAGTTAAGAAAATCGCCTCGTCCTGCGAGCAACCATATGGCGCCATGATCTGCAGGATTATCTCCAATCATTTGACTTTCAACTGTTCTGCGTCGAAAGACGCCAACAGGAAGCAACATCAGCAGTTTGCCGTTCAGCACCCACAATATGCGACACTTTGTTTCCAGGCAATTTACGGAACACAACGACGGTGGCCAGGTCAGCGTATTTCATGCGTATGCCAGAGCCGCAAAATATAGAGTGTCGTATCGCGTATCTCATAACGAACTTCATACCTGCCGCCCAGGATGCTGCGTATTTCACGTGGTTCAAAAGCAAAAATTTTTTCACCCAAATCAGGATTACTGAGCAGGACGTCCGGCGCCTTTGTAAGAACGCGTACTGCCCTGGCGGCTGCCTGCCTGTCGGCAATCGCTAAGATCCCATACAGGTATACCAAATCAGAATTGGCCTTGCTGGTCCACTTAAGTTGCATCAGTTCGGTTCCGGCCGTATCGCTCCGGCACCCAGGCTTTCTGCCCAGGACTGTATGGCTTGATGATCAATAACCCTGCCTTCATCCACATCTGCAAGCGCCTCCTGTGTCAACCGCTCCCGCTCTTCCTGCTGATCAAGCCAGCAAGCCAGTGCCTGCTTCATAATCCAGCCTCGCGAGCGCTCCAGTTTTTCCGCCATTTCGTCAACCCGTCTGGCCAATGGCAGCGGTACATGAGCAGTCAGGACTTTCGAAACCATTGTTGGCCTCCGGTTAAAAATACGCCGTTTTGGACTCTTACTTCCCGAGCTGACTGGCAACAATGCCAGGAGGATACCTCACTTTGCCAGACGGTTATCAGCAACAGCCGCAACCGCTGCGAGTGCATACGTATCACAACTGAATTCTTTATAAAAGCCGATGCCGGCAATGCATAAATGCCAGTCGGTCACGACGAAAAAATTAAAAATTCGAAAAAAAGCGGACAACAAAGATTGCCCTGCTGTTTACTGAGTTTGTCGACGCAGTTGATTTAACAAGTTGCGTCAGGCCCAATCTTCGATATATAGTAGATTATATATCGAAATCACTTTCTTTCCTGATGAACACAACATTCAAATCCAACGCATTGGCAGTTTTTCTATTACTTTGGTCTGGCCTGGCGCAGGCTGACCGCACGCTGACAGATCAATTGGGCCGCCAGGTGAACGTTCCCGACATAGTCAATCGCGTCGTCGTGCTTCAGCATCAGACACTGGATATCCTTGTCCAGCTGGGTGTCTCGGATAAGGTGGTTGGCGTACTGCAAAGTTGGAAAAAGCAGCTTGGCCCGGAATTCGCGCGCTTTCACCCGACTTTGGCGACCGTCCCAACACCCGGCGATCTGACCACGGTCAATATTGAGGAAGTACTGGCACTCAAGCCCGATGTGGTCTTCGTTACCAACTATGCGCCTGCCGGCATGCTTAAACAACTGGAAAACAGCCGTATTCCAACGATAGCCATATCCTTGCGACGAGACAGTACTAACCAGGCCGCTGCCTTGAATCCGAGTCTGAAGGATGAAGATCAAGCCTATACCCAGGGTCTGAAAGATGGGATCAGATTGATCGCAGAGGTGACCGATACGACAGCCAGGGCAGATTCATTGATTGCCGCCTTCGAAAAACCCCGTGAAATTCTCGGAAAAAAACTCGCTTCATTACTTCCGGCACAACGCAAGCGCGTTTATATGGCCAATCCGGAACTCACGACCTATGGCTCAGGGAAATACACAGGGCTGATGATGGAGCACGCGGGGGCCATGAATGTGGCGGCCAAAGAAATTGCGGGCTATAAAAAGGTGTCCATGGAGGATGTACTGAAATGGAATCCAGAGGTCATTTTCGTACAGGATCGCTACCCGCAAGTGGTAGATGAAATCAAGACAGGGCCCCAGTGGAAAGATATCACGGCCGTGAAAAGCGGTCAGGTATATCTGATGCCGGAATACGCCAAAGCCTGGGGTTACCCCATGCCGGAGGCGATCGCACTTGGTGAGACCTGGATGGCCAAAAAACTCTATCCGGACCGCTTTACCGATACCGACATGCAAGCACTGGCGGACAGATACTACTCTGCGTTCTACGGCATGAGTTACACCAGACCACATTGATGCTCCGCCCGCTACCGACCAGGGTAATTTTGATTATTTCGATCGTTATATGGCTCGGATTGATCGCCCTGTCGCTGACGCTCGGCCGTTACCCGGTAACGATGACGAATCTTTATCACGTCCTGCTGGAACCACTTGGCCTGCCTGCGCCCGAAGTCAACGACATTGAAAGAACAGTCATCTGGACGGTTCGCATGCCCCGCATACTTATCGCCTCGCTCGCCGGTGGCGGTCTGGCTATCGCCGGAGCAGTATTGCAGGGGGTCTTTCGCAATCCGCTGGTCGGACCACATATCATTGGCGTATCCACCGGCGCCACGGTGGGCGGCGCCCTGAGCATATTGCTGGGGATGGGCAGCCTGGGACTATTAGTCAGCGCATTTGGTTCTGGCATGCTCGCCCTGTTATTAGTATTTGCCGTAACCCGTGCGCTACCTCGCGCCAACACGCTTGCCGTCGTACTGGCGGGCGTCGTGCTCAGCGGCTTTTTTAGCGCCCTGGTCAGCCTGATTCAGTATGCTGCCGATTCCGAGGAAAAATTGCCCATAATCGTCTACTGGCTGATGGGCAGTTTTTCCACTGCAACCTACGCAAAGCTCACCCTGTTGGCCGTGCCTACCCTTGTAGCGATAGTGATCATCCTGTTGCTCGCCTGGCGCATCAACATCCTATCGCTGGGAGATGACGAGGCAAAGCAATTGCATGTAAATGTAGGCGGCCTGCGGTGGGTGCTTCTGATTTGCGTTGCCATGATTGTATCGGCCCAGGTGGCAGTCAGTGGCAGTATAGGATGGGTCGGCCTGGTCATACCTCATGCAACGAGAATCATCACCGGACCCGATCACCGCAAGCTGCTGCCGGTATCTGTCATGATGGGGGCTGCCTTCATGGTGCTGGTCGATGACGCGGCCCGCACACTGACTGGCAGCGAAATTCCACTCAGCATTCTGACCGCAGTTATCGGTGCGCCCGTCTTTTTGTATCTTCTGCGGCGTTCACAAAACAGGGGGTGGAGTGGCTGATATCGCAATCAAAGTTCGGCAGGCAGGATTTTCCTATTCCAGCAATGCACCCGTTTTTATGGACATCAGCTGTGATATTCGCTTTGGAGAGGTTTTCTCTATCCTGGGCCCGAATGGCCAGGGCAAGACCTCATTCATGAAAACGCTGATGAAACTGCTTGCACTTTCCCATGGCACTATCGAACATAATGAGGTCATCGGCTTTGTACCACAAAGTTTTTCTCCGGCCTTCTCCTACTCTGTGTTCGACATCGTTTTGATGGGTCGTGCAATGCACCTTTCCAATCTGCAATCGCCGTCCCGGCGTGACAGGGAAATGGCATGGGCCGCACTGTCGGCACTGGAGCTCAACAATCTGGCAGATCGTGAATTCAACTCACTTTCGGGTGGACAAAAACAGCTGGTGCTGATCTCCCGGGCCATTGCCATGGAATGTCGGGTACTTTTGCTGGACGAACCAACCTCTGCGCTGGACCTGGGCAATCAGCAACGCGTGCTAAGGCTTATGCACGAACTGGCAATACATAAAAATATTGCGGTTGTATTTTCGACCCATCAGCCGACTCATGCCCTGGCCATCGCCGATCAAGCCATGCTGATGAGCCCGGCATCTGCAACGGTGGTGGGGCCGACAGAACAGGTATTGACCTCTCAACGTTTGTCCCTGGCTTACGATACAGCGCTGAAGGTAACGAAAATAGCGCATCAGGGCCAAGAGTACAACATAGTCATTGCCCTTTCCACTCAGGCGCATCAACAGCAGTACCGCAATAGCGCGAACGCGGCATCGTCATGACGATGCTCTGTTCACGAGCACTAAAAGGTCAACATAAAGGAGTCAAATAATGAGTGAACAAATCGTTGTATATGCAGCGGGAAGTCTGAAGCGCGCCTTCACGGCCGTCTTGACCCGATTTGCGCAACTTGGTCACCCTCCGGTGCTTGCTGAGTTCGGACCAGCTGGCTGGTTGCGCCAGCGACTGGAACAAGGTGAGCACGCCGATTTATTTGCCTCCGCAGATAGCGCAAGCCCGGCACGCCTGGTCGCACTGGGCAGCGCCTTCGATCCGCAGATATTTGCCAGAAATACATTGTGTGCAGTCGTACAGCGCGACTCGGATATCACCGATACGACGCTACTTGCTGCAATGCTGGACCCCGGCAAACGGCTGGGTATGTCAACGCCGGTACTTGATCCTTCCGGAGATTATGCATTGCAGGTATTTAGCAATGCCGACAATATCCACCCGGGAGCCGGCCAAACACTCCGGGCTAAGGCGATAGCACTGGTAGGAGGCAAAATTGCAACGCCCATACCGCATGGCTGGGTCGCCAGCGAATATCTCGTATCTACGGGCGCGGCCGATATTTTTCTGTCCTATGCAAGCTACCGGAATGCCATTCTTGCGGCGGGACGTACCCGGGTTATCGCCCTGCCCGATTCGCTACAGGTATTGGCAGACTATGCGATGGTGAGTATGCAGCCTCAAAATGAACGCGTGCAGCAACTGCGTGCATTCATTCTGGGTGAAGAAGGACAGATGATATTGGCATCACACGGTTTTTTGAATCAGAACCATCCATGCCATCCTGTGCCGTAATCGTCAGCGTGAACGCCCCTGCTCTGTTCCCGCTCCATCTGCTGCCGTTATCGTTAACGACGAGGACGACAATACATCCTGTCTGAGCTGCGGGAAAACCTTGGATACCTTATTCAGCAGATAGTCTCCGTAAATGCCATTAAATGCATGCACGTTGGCCTTGTCCCAGCGCGATGCGCTGTCATCCGGATCGGGAACGGCGGGCAGCCCTTCAATGGGCTGCACCTGTGCAAAATAATTGGGGTCAAAGAACAGAGGGAAAGACAGCCGATCGCTACCCGAGGTGTTGCGCACTACCCGATGTGCGGTTGATCGATACCAGCCGCCGGTCATGCGTTCCAGCATGTCGCCGATATTGCAAATGAAAGTGCCCGGCACCGGTGTGGCATCCACCCAGCCGCCAGGGGTCTTCACCTGCAAGCCACCGATCTGGTCCTGCAGCAAAATGGTCAATAAGCCGTAATCCGTATGTTCGCCTACGCCCCATTGCACGTCCATATCCTTGGGCACATCCTGGGTCGGATAATTGAAAATACGAAACAGAATCAAGGGGTCTGCCGTGTAGCGGCGCTCGAAGTAATCTGCCGGCAGCGCCAGACTGAGCGCAATACCGCGCATCAGGGCATGACCCAGGGCAGTGACCGCTTCCATGTATTGCAAGATGGTTTGCCGCAATCCAGGGATGTCTGGAAACAGATTGCGCCCATGTACCGGTGTACCCGCCTGCACCAGCGGATGATCATCGGCCAGCTCGGTACCCAGATAAAGCCCTTCTTTCCAGTCCGGCCTGCCGGAAGTCAATTCACCGCCCAGAGGAAAGTAACCGCGCCACGCCCGGCCACCCAGCGCCATCTGCCAGCGCATTTTCTCTTTCTCGTCCAGGGAAAAGAACTGGCGGCTGAGCGTGTCCAGGCGCTGCATCAACGCTATGTCTACACCATGCCCAGCTACATAGAAGAAACCGTGGGCACGACAAGCATTGCGAATGTGATCGGCAACCGCCTGCAATGCCTGGTGACTGCTATCGGTTACCAATGCAGAGACATCAATGATGGGTAATGCTGCGTGGGTCTCGGGGGTATAGGTCATGATCTGTATCGAATGAATGGTTGAAGATCCGGCGCCGCCTGGCAGATTGCGAACAAGGGTGCTAGCGCAAGCAATGGCAGGAGTATTCCAGTTGTCATTATGTCCAGGCAACAGTTGTCAAATTGCCCTGGCAAATGGCGTGCGTATATCCGAGAGAAACTGCGCCGCCCTGGGATGCTGCGGGCGATTGAAAAAATCGTCCGGTGTGGCGCGCTCCAGCATTTTGCCGGCATCCATAAACAGAATCCGGTCGGCCACTTCGCGCGCAAATCCCATTTCATGCGTCACACATACCATGGTCATGCCGTCTTTAGCCAGATCACGCATAACCAACAGTACTTCTCCGACCATCTCCGGATCCAGCGAGCTGGTTGGTTCATCAAACAGCATCAGTGGCGGCTCCATGGCCAGCGCACGAGCAATGGCAACGCGCTGCTGCTGCCCGCCCGACAGCGCATCGGGCATCGCGTCGGCCTTATGGGCCAGGCCGACCCGATCCAGCAAAGACAAGGCTTTTTCCCGCGCCGCCGGCGCAGACAGTCCGTGTAAATGCATGGGCGCCAGGGTGCAGTTTTCCAGGGCGCTCAGATGAGGAAACAGGTTGAACTGCTGGAAAACAAAACCGATGCCCGAGCGAAAGGCATTCAAATCTATCGACTTATCATGGATATCCTGGCCATTGACACGAATATGGCCCCCCTGGATGGGCTCCAGCCGGTTGATCGTGCGGATCAGGGTAGATTTGCCGGATCCCGACGGGCCACAGACGACAACCACTTCCCCGCGCGCGACGGTTTCCGTGATATCAACCAGTGCATGGTACTTGTCATACCATTTATTCACATTTTCAAATTCAATCATGTTGCTTCCTTGCGGGCAGCGATGGCCGCTTGCTGTTTCCCGCGCCGACGTTCAAGCCAGTAGGCAAAACGGGACAGGCCGAAACACAGCAGCAGATAGGTCAGGCCCAGGACGAGATAGATTTGCGCCGGATACACCATCACCTGGGTATTGATCTGCGAGGTGATAAAAGAGACCTCTGCAAGACCGATAATATAACCCAGGGAAGTTTCCTTGATCGTCGAGATAAACTGGTTGACCAGCGAGGGCAGCATATGCCTGATCGCCTGCGGCAATATGACCAGTCGCATGGCGCGAAAATAGCCAAAGCCCAGCGAACGGGCGCACTCCATTTGGCCCTTGGGCAGACCCTGGATGCCAGCCCGGATAATTTCGGCCAGATAGGCGGCATCGAAAATAACAAGTGCAATAAGCATGGTCCAGAACTGATTGGTTTTTATGCCGGTCACGCTGGGCAAAAAGAAATAGGCCCAGAACACCACCATCAGCAACGGCGTTCCGCGCACCACAAACACCAGGATGCTCACCGGCCAGCGCACCGCCCGCCATGGGCTGATGCGGGCAAACGCCAGCACAATGCCCAGTGGCATGGCCATGACCAGCGCACAGCTTGCCAGCAACAACGTAAGCGCCAGTCCACCCAGCGGCCCGTTCGGATACTGGCCAACCAGGAAGTACAACCAGTACGTATCGATGACCTCAAGAAATCCGCTCATAGCGCCCTCGGCGGATAACGATGCTGGAACCACGCAGCCAGCGCGGTGATCAGCAGCGACAGGCTCAGGTAGGCAGAGGTGGCAAAGGCAAAGGACTCAAAACTTCTGAAGCTGGCGCTTTCGACCTGACCGGCCTGATACATGAGCTCTGCCACGCCAATGACGGTTGCAATACTGGTGTTTTTCCACAAATTCAGTGTCTGCGAAATCAATGGCGGTGTAATTACCCGCAAGGCCTGTGGCAGGATGACCAGACGCATGGCGGCCAGAAAACTCAGCCCCAGCGCACGCGCTGCTTCCATCTGTACAAATGAAATAGCCCGGATGCCGCTGCGGATGTCTTCTGCCATATAGGCAGCGGTATAAAGCGTCAGAGCAATGACCGCACAGCTGGCTTCGGTGTTGCCGGCATAAAGCCATTGCTTGGCTGCCTCGGGCAGCATCTCGGGGGCACCGAAATACCAGAACAGCATATGCGCCAGCAACGGGATATTGCGGATCGTCTCGACATAGGCAAAGCCCAGGCCGCGCAGCAGCGGCAACGGCGACAGGCGTAGCAAGGCGATACAGGTGGCCAGGGGCAGCGCGAGCACCAGTGAAATGGCCAGCAATTGTATGGATAGCCATAATCCTGCCAGCAGCATTTCATGGTACCGGCCGCTGAGCAGCATGGAGGCGTCAAACTCGGGCATGGATCAGTCGTGTAGTCATGAAACAAAAAACGGCGTGGAACCGCTGCGCTGGTCCAGCGCAGCACACGCCGTCGCTTTGCAACAGCAACCGGTCATTGTCCCGATGCTGTGTTGCGGATATCCAGTCTACTCTTAAATTTTGTCAGTTTCGAGTTTAAAGCTGCGTGTTGAAAACTGTGATTTTGTATCCGGCCCGTACCATTTGAAGAAAATTTTCTCGGCCTGGCCGCTGGTTTCAAGGTCACGCAGCGTATCGTCGACCACTTTTTTCAAACCGGCCTCGCCCTTCCGCAAGCCGAATGCCAGCGGTTCTTCGCTTATGCTTTGCTTGAGCACCACAAAATCTTTCTGCTTGGGTCCCAGCTTGGCGTAGACGCGCAACAACGCCGCTTCATCGTCGACATAGCCCACACCCTTGCCTTGTTGCAAAGCCAGAAACGCCTGCTGGCTGGTATCGAACGTGACTACGTTCACATCAGGCACTGCCTTGCGGATATTGGGCTCCTGCGTGCCACCACGGATGGTCAGCACTTTCTTGCCCGACAAACCTGCCAGGTCGGTGATACCACTGTCGCTGCGCACCAGCGCCTTCTGTCCGGTCACAAAAGTGGTTACGGAAAAATCGATCTGTGCCTCGCGCTCCTTGTTGTGTGTCAGGCCGGCGGCAATAATATCGACATGCTTTTGCTGCAGTTCGGGAATGCGGGCAGCCACGGCTACCTGCTTGAAGCGGGCCTTCACGCCGATCTTGTCGGCTACCGCCTTGGCAAGATCTACTTCATAGCCAATGAACTCACGGGTTTTGGGGTCGATGAAGGTTGCCGGTTCGTCTGTGCCCAGCACACCGACAACCAGTTCACCGTTTTTCTTGATATCGTCCAGTTGGTCAGCATGGGCGCTGACAGCGCTGATGCCGATCAGGGCCGCGCCCAGCAGGGGTAAAAGTTTTCTCAGTTTCATAATGACAGGTTTCCTGATAGTTGGCGTTATGCCCAAACGTTATTTGGAATACATATATTCGTGAAGAAAACTATATCAGCATAACAAAGGCGAATAAAATAACCAATGGTTATTTGATAATTATCGAATCTTCCATCCCTTTGCTTTACACGCAAGTGGAACAGCATCCCGGGCCATTCCCAATGGGCAGTGCCAGACCCTTTTGCGGTATCATCCCGTCACGCGTCCACTGGTCGCCTGACGGGCAAGTTCCTTTTCCAGCCAGGCAGTAAAATATTGCGCTTCAGCTGTCGCGTTCGGACCAACGCCATAATAATACCGGGTCACCGGCAGGCGCATATCCGGTAATGGACAGCAAAGCCGGCCCAGCGCCACGTCGTGGGCAATCAAAGAGAACGGGACAGCAGCGAAACCCAGGCCATCTTCGACCGCCTGCAGAACAAAATGGACATGATCAAACTGCATTTGACCCGCAGGCCTGACGCTGTCTGTTCCAACATGCTCCAGCCAGGCTTCCCAATCGCCCTTGCGAGACTTTGACCGAAGCAGGGTCAGTCCGGCCAGCGCGCCTGGATCCGTAACACAATACCTTGCCTGGAAAGCAGGAGACATGACCAGACATACGTCATCGTCAATAAACGGGGACACCTGCATCGCGTCCGACCATCCCTTGAGGCCCCGGCGGATGGCAATATCAAAATCATCGGCCGACTCGGGCGATAACGTCGTGGTAAGCACATGCGGTTCAATACCCGGGTATTGCGCGATGAATTCAGGCAGCCGGGGAATCAGCCAACGTACCGCAAATGATGGACGGACATTGATCCTGACCACCCGTTCTGGCATCTGGCTCATGACCGATTGTGCAGCATTGGCGATTTGTTTGAGCGCCGCATCGGCCTGTGTAAAAAACCGCAAGCCCTCAAGCGTCAGACTCACCTGCCGGATACGCCGGTCAAACAGACGCACACCCATATAGGATTCAAGCGCCTTCACCTGATGGCTGATTGCGCTATGGGTGATATGCAATTCATTGGCCGCCAGTGTAAAACTCTGGTGCCGCGCCGCAGCAACAAAAGCACGAACGGCATTGAGGGGTGGCAGTGATATATTCATGTGTTTAATTTTATAACACATGGCGCGAATTAAAATCGTTTGTCGCATATCTGACAGCGCAGTAGCATTCTCCTATGATTATTTCCCCAGTCCAGACGCCCGTTGACCGGCATTCGCGGTATGCCGCGCTCGCCATGGCCCTTGCCTTACCCACCGATGTTGTCCTGTATTTATTGCTGCCCATGTACTCGGAACAGTTTGGCGTATCGCTGGTTGAGGCAGGCGTATTGCTTGCCGCCAATCGCCTTATCCGGATTGCCGGGTATGGTTTTGTCGCACGCTTTTATGCCAGGCATGGCGATCGCCTGGTCTGCACGCTTGCCGTGATTGCGGCCAGCCTGTGTGCAGTCGGCTATGCCACGCTCACGGGCCTGTGGGCGTTACTGCCACTGCGACTGCTCTGGGGATTGGCTTTCGCCGCCTTGAATCTGTCAACGCAGGCTTTGGCGACGGCCGAAGCAGCGGGCGCTTCACGCCGATCGGGAAGATCCCGCGCCTTTATCGCGCTGGGGCCCGCCATCGCATTGCCTCTGGCGGCGCTACTTGCCTATGCCGTCGGACCTCGCGCCATTTTCTGGATACTGGCCGCCACGGCAATGATGGGCGTCGTGGTCACCCGTTACCTGCCATTTCATGCGTATCCCATGCCGCCAAAGCGGCGCGGCCTGAGCCTGCCCAACAGTCTGGATATGTGGTCTTTTCTGGAAGGTTTCACGCTGGACGGGTTATTCATTATCGGCCTGTCCTACCTGGGCAGTGACCTCTTTCCTGAGGGCGCGGTCATGACCGCCGGCCTGTTGCTGGCACTGCGCTATCTGGGTGAAATTGTGCTGAGCCCTATAGGCGGCCGGCTTGCAGAACGATTCGGCGCCGAAAAACTGCTGCTGGCACTGTCACTGATGACCTGTGTATGCCTGATCGGATTCGGTGCAGGCTGGCTATGGAGCTGCGCCACGTCAATTGTTGTGCTTCGCGCCCTGCAACTGCCGCTGCTGGCGCCCATCGTGGCCCGACGAACGCCGGGTCCGGAGCGGGTTCATGCGCTTGCTGCTCGTTCAGTTTGGCGTGATATCGGTGCCGGGACGGGCCCGCTTGCCGCCGGGCTGCTACTGCCTTTACTGTCGGCGTTCTGGATATACGCAGTGCCGGCGGTGTTGCTGGTGTGGGCTGCCGCAGCCTGTGTCGAGCGTCCGTCCTTCAGCAAACACCAGGAAACATAGACAGGACGCCAGGTGAAAAGACGGCGGAACACAAATGGCATTGCGTCAAAATCATCACATAAAAGCCATCGCCTATAAGACACTGCGTATGAGGCACACCATATAAAGCGCTGCGTAGACGGTGTTGCTAAAAGGCCGACTGCAAAATATGACCTGGCTGATCGTACCGCTAGGCCAATACGATCAATACGTCTCCAGATGCAGGCGCCCTTTTTTCCTGAGCGTGGCATGCAGGTCGGGCCATTGCATGCCGCCGGCAGTGGCTGCTTCCTGCAATGCCTCCAGCACGCCAGACTCCATACCCTTGACACCGCACACATAAATATAAGTGTCGTCGTCCTTCAGCAGTGCAAGCAGATCGGGCAGGCGCTCGCGCATGACATCCTGCACATATTTTTTGGGCTGGCCCGGGGTACGCGAAAACGCAAAATTAATATCGATAAAGTCTTTGGGTAACTTGTTAAGCGGTCCGAAATAAGGCAGTTCTTCCTTGCAGCGGGCGCCAAAGAAAAGCATGAGTTTGCCCCGCGCATCGCCCTGTCCCTCCAGGTGCTTGCGCCGGCGCCTCTCGGTCATCGCGCGCATGGGGGCACTGCCGGTTCCGGTGCAGATCATGATGATATTTGCACCCGGGTGGTTCGGCATCAGGAAGGTATGACCAAATGGCCCGATGACCTGTACCTTGTCCCCCTTCTTCAAATCACACACGTAATTGGAACAGATTCCCCTGACCGCATTGCCATCATAGTCCTGCACTACCCGTTTGACGGTGATCGATACGTTGTTGTAACGGGGCCGCTCGCCATCCCGCGGGCTGGCCAGCGAATATTGACGGGCATGATGCAAACGGTGTCCGGCGTCAGTGCCTGGTGGAATAATGCCAATGGACTGGCCCTCGAGCACAGGAAACGGGGCGTCGCCAAAATCCAGTACGACATGACGAATGTCGCTATCGGACGACTCATCTGTCAAACGGTAGTTCCCTGACACCGTCGCCGTCACCACGTTGCGCGTACCGTACAGGTTCGTATAACTGTGCGACGCGGACCAGGGAGGAATCTGCGAACCGGCAACATAATTGCTGCCCTGGATGGTTACCTCCGCATCCGCATCTGCATCAACTTCAGTCGTGCCGGCATCGGTAACTGCCGGTGTATCCGGCACATCCAGCGCCAGCGGCGCCGGCAACTCGTCCCAGCTGTATTGTTCATCGAGCGAATACATTTTTTCTGCATGCACCGGTTGCCAGTTATCTATGGCGCCTGTCGGACACGGCGCCACACAGGCCATGCAATGGTTGCAAACGTCGGGCTTGACGACATAATTGGTGCCATCGTGGGTAATCGCGTCGATCGGACAGGTTTCCTCGCATGTATTGCAGCGTATGCAAATCTCCGGATCAATCAGGTGCTGTTTTTTTATTACCTGGGCCAATTCGATCGTCGCCATAACAGTCCGTCTCCGAAATCTATTTCCACATTATTGGATGCCCTTGCCGGGCAACCCCGATCAGTTGAATCGCACATACTCGAAATCGACCGGCTGTCGATTGATGCCCATGACCGGCGGCGCAATCCAGTTGGCAAATTTTCCCGGCTCCACGACGCGTCCCATCAGAGAAGCGACAAAGGCCCGGTCTTCATTTGTCGGCAACCAGTCGCGCTCGCGCCTGACCCATTCGGCCTCGGACATCATCGTGCCTTCGGGAGAAACAAATACGCCCGACAGCGTGCCGATGCTCCGGTTGAATGCCTTGTGCGGCGTCTTCAGGCGAAACGGAATGCCCGCCTTTTCAATCACTTTGTTCCAGCGATTGACCCCACCGACCGAGTCCTTGATATAGTCATCGCGCAACACTTCGTTCAGTGCGTTCAGCATCGGCACAGAGCGCTCAGCCAGTTGCCCGTCCTGCACGGCCAGCACGTTATAGGTACGATCGTACAATTTGTGATCGTCGTCGCGCTTGGTCTCTTCGTAGCGCCCTTTCAATCCGGTATTGTAGAACGTGGCCGCGTTACTGGATTCGTCAGCGCCGAACAGATCAATGGTAACGCTGAAATGAAAATTCAGATAGCGTTGAATGGTTTCCAGGTCAATCACCCCAGCCTGGCGAAGCCGCGCGGCATCGTCGGTTTTCAATTGATTCATTACCTCGCAGGTTCGCTGGATCACCCGGGATACGCCCGACTCGCCCACGAACATATGATGCGCCTCTTCGGTCAGCATGAATTTCGTGGTGCGCGCCAGCGGATCAAATCCCGATTCGGCCAGTGCACACAATTGAAATTTTCCGTCGCGATCCGTGAAATAAGTGAACATGTAAAACGATAGCCAGTCTGGCGTTTTTTCGTTGAAGGCAGCCAGAATCCGCGGATTGTCCTGGTCACCGCTATTGCGCTCAAGCAACGCTTCTGCCTCCTCGCGGCCATCACGACCGAAATGCTTGTGCAACAGGTACACCATGGCCCACAAATGCCGTCCCTCTTCCACGTTGACCTGGAACAGATTGCGCAAGTCATACATGGAAGGCGCAGTCAGGCCCAGATAACGCTGCTGTTCCACCGATGCCGGCTCGGTATCGCCCTGGGTCACAATAATGCGCCGCAGATTGGCGCGATGTTCACCCGGCACATCTTGCCAGGCTTTCTCGCCTTTGTGCTCGCCGAAATTGACCTGACGCTCCGCATCACGCGGGTTCAAAAAGATTCCCCAGCGATAGTCCGGCATTTTTACATATCCGAAGGATGCCCACCCCTGCGGGTCCACGCTGGTCGCCGTACGCAAGTAGACGTCAAAATCCTGGGAACCGTCGGGACCCATTTCGTTCCACCATTTGCGATAATTCGGCTGCCAGTGCTCAAGCGCACGCTGCAGCGTCCTGTCTTCAGACAGGTTCACATTATTGGGGATTTTCTCGTTGTAGTTGATACTCGACATAGTGGTCTCCAGTGTCATGGAGCGGGTATTTCAATGGGTTTACCCTGCTCCTTCATTTTGGTGGATATACGCAGTTGGCAGTCAGACGCGATTGCGGTCAAAGTTCGGTTTTTCGCCCTTGCCATACAGTTTGAGGGCACCCTTTTCACCGACCGCATTGGGCCGGATGAAGATCCAGTTTTGCCAGGCCGTCAGACGGCCGAAAATCCGGGTCCACATATTTTCCGGGCCGTTAAAACGCAGGTTGGCTTCCATGCCGGTCAACGCATCGGGCGACATGGACACCCGCTCTTCAATAGCAATCCGTACCTCTTCGTCCCAATCGATATCATCCAATGCATAGGTAACCAGCCCGGCCTGTTCGGCCTGATCGCCCTCCAGCCCCTGGCCTGCCAGTGACTTGATGGCCTCCAGGCTGGCTTGATCATCATAGAAGCGGCGCGCCAGACGCGACTGCTGCGTTACCATGGGCAAAAAGCCGAAGTTGATTGGACCGACGGTGATATGCGGCGTGCGGTCTTCATCGTCCGGCAGGGTCAGCATATAGATGCGATCGCAGGCGAGTGCCGGCTCCAGCAGCGATCCGGCAAAACATGAGCCCTCATCGACCAGCGCAAACAGGGAGCGGGAAGAGACATCCAGGCGCGCCAGGGTGCGGCGCAACAGGCCCAGGGTTTCACGCACGAACCATTGATCCTTATTGTTCAGCAGGATTTCGTCGCTGTGCAGGACGGCCTGGGCATTGCCAGCCGTCTTGATCAGCCAAAGCCCGCTGTCCAGCTCGTTGGTGCGCATCGATAGAATGGCGTCATCCAGTTCGCGCGCCATTTGCAGTGGCCACCACGCCATGCCTGCCTGCAGGATGGCCTCGATGCTCTCGGGCAGCGCTGCCTCGGGGCCTCGCAGGGTGAACGTAGCGAACTTGCCCGCCCGGTCAATATCAACACTGACATATTTGTAATGCAGGCTGTCGGCGGTTTCGTGTTTCTCAAGCGGTGTCAGCGCCACGCCCTGCAGCCCGATCGATGAATCTGAACCATTTTGCTGCGCCAGTTCCAGTGCCCGGGCGTTAATGGTTTCCTGAAACCTGGCGGGCTTGACGACCTCATCGACCAGTTTCCAGTCTTTGGCCCGCTGACCGCGAACACCCTCGGCCAATGTGCAGAAAATATCCGCGTGATCGTGGCGGACCTTGCGCTTATCGGTTACCCGTGTCAGACCGCCGGTGCCCGGAAGGACGCCAAGCAACGGAACTTCAGGCAACGATACCGACGAAGAGCGATCGTCCACCAGATAGATCTCATCACAGGCCAGGGCCAGCTCGTAACCGCCACCCGCGCAGGCGCCATTGACAGCGGCAATAAATTTCACCCCCGAATGCTCGCTGGTATCCTCAATGCTGTTGCGCGTCTCATTGGTGAACTTGCAGAAATTGACTTTCCACGCATGACTGGACAGGCCCAACATGAAAATATTGGCTCCCGAGCAGAATATGCGTTCCTTGCCACTGGATACGACAACGCTGCGCACTTGGGGATGTTCAAAGCGAAGGCGATTGAGTGCATCGTGCAATTCAATATCCACGCCCAGATCATAAGAGTTCAGTTTCAGCTTATAGCCGGGACGAATGCCACTATCCTCGTCGATATCAATCGTCAGGCGTGCAATACTGCCTTCGGTCGTCAATGAGAGGTGCTTGTACTGCGATGGGTCGGTCTGGTAATTGACGCTCAGCTCGCTCATGGCTGGTCTCCAATAGAATCATGCATTTCATTGCATTTCGTTTATCATTAAAGGCACTATATTGCATGATTCTATAGGCGGTCAAGCCGTTTATCTAAGGACTTACCCTAGTTATTCCCTTACAGTCAGGTCAATACTTCGGCTGACTGGCGAGCCGCCTGGACTTTCGCAAACAACGCGTCAAAGGTCTCTTCAAGGGGCTGCAGGCTGGTATCCAGATGCACATCCGCCTTGCTGTAGAAGGCCACCCTGCCCTCCAGAATCAGCTTCAGGTCGTGCATGGCTTCCTTGCTGCCGGACATGGGACGGAAATCTCCCTGGGCGATAACACGATCCATGTGCTCACGCGGCGTGGCCTGCAGCCAGACCGTCAGGCAATGCTCCAATAAATTGTTGTAGGTAGCCGCTTCGGAAACCAGGCCGCCCGGCGTGGCAATCACCACTTCAGGATACAGCTGGATGGTTTCTTCCAGCGCGCGTCGCTCGTAGCGGCGGTAGGCCACGGGGCCATACAGCGAATGGATCTCGTTGATACTGCAACCGGTTGTCTGTTCGATTTCGTGCGACAACTCGATGAACGGATAGCCAAGCCGGTCAGCAAGCATGCGACCCAACGTGGATTTGCCGGCGCCGCGCAGACCAATGAGGGCAATGCGTGACAGGCGCGAGCCTGGCGTCTTGTCTGCACCGAACAGTTCAATCAACCGCAGCCGCACTTTGTGCAGATCCTTCTCGCTGCGGTTCTCCAGCAACTCCCGGATCATCAGCCATTCGGGCGACGAAGTGGTCACGTCGCCGATAAGTTCGGCCAGCGAACACGTCAGCGCCTGGGCAACCTGGTGCAGCACCAGTATGGTTGCATTGCCGGTACCCAGCTCAAGATTGGCCATATGGCGCTCGGAAATACCCGCCAGGCTGGCCAGCTTCTTGCGCGTGATCCCCTTGCGCGCGCGCAGCGAACGGATGCGCTCGCCCAACGCCCGCAACAGCGGCGTCTTGTCTTCCATTGGATCTATTTCAAATGAATTTTCCAGCGTCATAGCGTGCCATTTCGTAAATCGGGAGCTAGTGTTTTCCCTAAAGATTGAGCAAAAATCTTGACTGATTTTAACTGCATGCCTATCTTATCATCTACATGCAAAATAATGCACGAAAAAAAATCAGGTGTTAAGGAGACTTTCAGCATGCGTGAACATTTCGACACGCTCATCCAGGCAGTGACCCAGCAGATCGCCGACCGTCCGCTCGATGAAACGTTACAGATCTGGCTCAATAGCCACTTCGGCGCCGATAGCCAATGGTACCGCGACATCAGCGCTGCCTGTATTGCAGGCGTGCAGGATGGCTGGATGTGCAAGCACGAAGCGCAGGGACTCAAATACGGCCGGGTGACCAAACCGTCCGAAGCGACCCAAGGCTTTTCCGTAGATGTGGTGAGCATGCAGGATATTCGCGGGCCCCATCACCGCCATCCCAATGGCGAAATCGATCTGATCATGCCGATCACCCCCGGGGCCCGATTTGATGGCTGTGATGCCGGCTGGAGGGTCTACGGTCCTGACTCCGCACATTATCCCACCGTCACTAACGGTGCAGCCCATGTGCTGTATTTGCTGCCGGAAGGCAAAATAGAATTCACGGCGCAGCAGCAATGACAGGTCCATGCCCCTTCAGATCCTGTTGATAACCAGGCTGCGGCCGTATCGAGCTAGCGCAAGACCGGTACAGGCAGCCAATTGATCCACTCGCAGCGCGGTGGTGTCGCCAACTTGAAGTGAGCTGGCAATAAGCAGCCAGGCATTTAGCGGAGTTAACCATGCAGACCCCTGAAAACAGCAACCAGTTCAATATTGCCGACTATCTGATGCAAACCAACCAGAACCGTCTGGAGCGCCTTGCCTATATCGATAGCAACGGAACATTGACCTACGAAGCGCTTTTTGACAAAGTGCGGCGCCTGACCTCTGTACTGAAGAACCTCGGCGTGCACCGCGAAGAACGGATACTGTTGCTGATGAACGATTGCACAGACTGGCCTGTCGCTTTTCTGGGCGCCATTCATGCCGGTATCGTACCAGTTGCCATCAATACGCTGCTGACTCCGCAGGACTATAAATACATTATTGAAGACAGCCGCTGCCAGACCGCCATAGTGTCGGCCACACTGTTGCCGACGCTGACCCAGGCCATGAGCGAAGCAGAGCACGAAATCAAGCATATCCTGGTATCGCGTCCGCAAGGTGAACTCCCGCATGGCCAGTTGAGCATGGACCACGCATTGGCCGCTGCCGCGCCCTGCCATCGTCCCTGTAGCACCAAGGCCGATGAGCCGGCCTTCTGGCTGTACTCTTCAGGCTCGACCGGCAAACCCAAAGGCACCATACACAGTCACGCCAACCCTTACTGGACAATTCGCTATTATGCGCAGGACCTGCTGCGGCTGACCGAATCGGATCGTATTCTGTCGGCCGCCAAGCTGTTTTTTGCCTATGGACTGGGCAATGCCCTGACCTTCCCGCTGGGCGTCGGGGCCAGCGTGATTCTGATCGAAGGCCGCCCCACCCCCGATACCGTGTTTGAGGCGATGCGCAAACACCAGCCGACGATGTTTTGCGGCGCGCCAACCGGTTATGCCGGCATGCTTGCAGCAGCCAACACGCCCACCCGCGACGAAGTGCAATTGCGAATGTGTTCTTCAGCCGGGGAGGCGCTGCCACGGGAACTTGGCGAGCGTTTCACGGCTCATTTCGGATGTCATATCATCGATGGCATCGGCTCAACTGAAATGCTGCATATCTTTCTGTCCAACACGCCAGATGACATCCGCTACGGCACCACAGGAAAACCCGTACCCGGCTATGAACTTGAGCTTCGCGACGAGCAAGGTGCTATCGTCGCAGATGGCGAAATCGGTGATCTGTACATCAAGGGAAAAAGCGCTGCCCTCATGTACTGGAACAACCGGGAAAAGACAAGAGCAACATTTCAGGGGGAGTGGATCAAAAGTGGCGACAAGTATTCGCGCGATGCCGACGGCTATTACACCTATGCGGGTCGCAGCGACGACATGCTGAAGGTGAGCGGACAGTATGTGTCTCCCTTCGAAGTAGAGGCCACGCTCATAGAGCATGAAGCCGTCCTGGAGGCGGCCGTCATTGGCGTTACCGATTCACAGGGCCTGGTCAAGACGCGCGCCTACGTGGTGCTCAAGGAAACGGCGCCACCGGCTGACGACACACTCAGAGATGCACTCAAGGCCTTCGTCAAATCCCGGCTGGCGCCGCATAAATATCCACGCAGCATTGAATTTCTGGATGAATTGCCAAAAACGGCAACCGGCAAAATTCAGCGCTTCCGCCTGCGTGAAATGAACCAACATGAAGTGGCGTAAGGCATCACAAAAAGACGGGCATAGCGCGCTATCGCAAGGCACGCCGTGATCCTGCAAGTGCGGTACCAGGACGCGGCAAGCGACGTTATTCGTGGCAACAAAAACAAGCAGTCATCATAAAAAGCAGTCGTACATTCAGGAGACAGGACAATGAATAATGTGAGAAAAGCCACGATCGCGACGGCGATCATGCTGGCCGGGGGATTGGGTCAGGCGGCGCAGGCCGAGGTCAAGGTGGGCCTCATGCTGCCGGCCACAGGCACTTATGCCGCGCTTGGCAAGGCGATCGAAAACGGCTTTAAACTGTATGTCGAGGAACAGGGTGGCAAGCTGGGCGGCCAGCAGATCCAGTACTTTGCTGTCGATGACGAATCTGATCCGGCCAAAGCGCCGGAGAACACCAACCGGCTGGTGCAGCGCGACAAAGTTGATGTACTGGTCGGGACAGTGCATTCGGGCGTGGCCATGGGGATGGCGAAAATTGCACGTGACAGCGGCGTGATCTACATTATTCCCAACGCCGGTGCAGATATGCTCACCGGACCGCTGTGCGCCAAAAACATCTTCCGCAGTTCATTCACCAATTGGCAGCCCGCCTATGGTATGGGCATTGTCGCCGCCGAAAAGCAAAAGCATAAAACTGCTGTGACCATCAATTGGAAATACGCCGCCGGCACCGAAGCGGCCGATGGATTCCGCGAAGGTTTCGAAGCCAAGGGAGGCAAAGTGATCAAAGAGCTCACGCTGCCCTTTCCCAATGTGGAATTCCAGTCGCTGTTGACTGAAATCTCCTCGCTGAAGCCGGATGCTGTTTTTGCTTTCTTTGCCGGTGGCGGTGCGGTCAAATTCGTCAAGGATTACGATGCGTCGGGTCTGCGCAAGACGATCCCGCTATATGGCCCTGGCTTTCTGACCGACGGCACACTCCAGGCCCAGGGCGATGCAGCCAAGGGCATGCTGACCACCCTGCACTATGCCGATGAACTGGACAATCCGAAGGACAAAGCGTTTCGCAAGCTTTACCAGGAAAAATTCAGCATGGAGCCGGACGTTTACGCGGTGCAGGGATACGACGCCGCCCAATTGCTGGCAGCCGGCCTGAACCATGCCAAGGGCGACATCAAGAACAAGGATGCTGTCATCGTGGGGATGGAACAGGCCAAGGTCGACAGCCCGCGTGGACCGTTCACCATGTCCAAGGCGCACAATCCGGTGCAGAATATTTATCTGCGCGAAGTCGTGGGCAACCATAACAAGAACCTCGGTATCGCAGTAGCCAATCTGGAAGATCCGGCCAAAGGCTGCAAGCTGAGCAAGTAAATCGAAAGTACGGGCGCGCGGCTGATCCGCGCGCCTGCACCTTTCTTCGGATCACATATGGATATAACAACATTTCTGATTCAGTGTCTGAACAGTGTGCAGTACGGGCTGCTGCTGTTTCTGATCGCCAGCGGGCTGACACTGATCTTCGGTATTATGGGTGTCATCAACCTGGCGCACGGCAGTTTCTTCATGATCGGCGCATATCTCATATACGCGCTGGGCATGTATATCGATAACTTCGCCGTTGCGCTGGTGCTGGGCATTATTCTGGCCCTGGCCTTCGGTTACCTGCTGGAGTGGGGCTTTTTCAGCTTTCTGTACGAGCGTGAGCATCTATTGCAAGTGCTGATGACCTACGGGCTGATTCTGGTATTTGAAGCGCTGCGCAGCATTCTGCTGGGCGATGATGTGCACGGTGTCAGCCCGCCGGGCTGGCTCGCCGGCTCTATCGCATTAGGCAATGGGCTGAGCTATCCGGTCTACCGCCTGTTCATATCGCTGGTCTGCCTGGTTATTGCGATTGGCATGTACCTGCTGATCAAGCATACCCGGTTGGGCATGAAAATCCGCGCCGGCGCCACCAATCGCGAGATGGTGCAATCGCTGGGTGTCAACATATCGGTACTGTACCGCACCGTGTTTGCAGCCGGCGTTGCCCTCGCCATCTTTGCCGGCATGCTCTCGGCGCCGGTGTCTTCAGTCTACCCTGGCATGGGCGGCAATGAACTGATTATCTGTTTCGTGGTCGTGGTCATTGGCGGCATCGGCTCCATCAAGGGCGCGCTGGTCGCTGCGCTGCTGATCGGCTTCGTAGACACCTTCGGCAAAGTACTGTGGCCCGAAGGTGCAGGCGCACTGGTCTATCTGCTTATGGTGCTGGTGCTGCTGTTCAAGCCCCAAGGCCTGTTCAAACAGGGAACCTGACCATGATTACAAAAAACAATCTGTTCTTGTGGATAGTCGGCCTGGCCATGCTGGCACTGCTGCCGCTGCTGCCCGAGCCCATTGGCAGCAAATACCACGGCGATCTGGTCACCAAAATCATGATCCTGAGTATCTTCGCGCTCAGTCTGCAATTGCTGGTGGGGTTTACCGGCCTGGTGAGCCTGGGACATGCCGCCTTTCTTGGCTTTGCCGCCTATATGGTCGCGACCTTCTCGCCCGAGTCGGAAGCGGGCAATGGCTGGCTGCTGATGGCCATCTGCATTGGCGGTGCCGGGCTGTTGGCGCTGCTGATCGGCCTGCTGGTCATGCGCAGCTATGGCGTCTATTTCATCATGGTCACGCTTGCCTTCGGCCAACTGGTCTACTTCGTTTTTCATGACATCAAGATCTTCGGCGGCTCCGACGGCACCTACATTTATTTCAAACCTGATTTTTCCATTATGCAGTGGCAACCCTTTGATCTTGAGTCGGGCAATACCTTTTACTGGTTCACTCTGGTATTGCTTATTATCACCGTCATCATTCTGCAGCTGATCCTGCGTTCCCGCCTGGGCCATGCGTTTGTGGGCATCAAGCACAACCAGCTACGCATGCGTGCCGCCGGGTTCGAGTCGACCGCTTACAAGATCGCCAGTTTCGTCATCAGCGGGATGCTTGCCGGCCTGGCCGGATTCCTGTACGCATGCCAGTACGGCTATGTCAATCCGGAGCTGTTGTCCTGGCATCAGTCAGGCAATGTATTGCTCATGATTATTCTGGGCGGCCTGGGTAGCCTGGGTGGAGCGATTATCGGCGCCTTCGCTTTCGTGCTGCTGTCAGAATGGTTTACTGCCCTTACCAAGCACTGGCAGTTGCTGTTGGGTGGCTTTATTATTTTCGTGGTTATGCTGATGCCCTATGGCCTGGCCGGCCTGCCCCGACAACTGCGGGAATGGCGCGTTCGCAGCGCAAACAAGGGAGGCACAACCCGATGACGACTGCATTGCTTGAAGCCAGAAATGTGACCCGCAAATTCGGCGCGCTGGTCGCAGTAAACAATGTATCGCTGCAACTGTTCGAAGGAGAAATCCTGGCAGTGATCGGCACTAACGGAGCCGGAAAATCGACACTGACCTACCTGCTGTCCGGCGAACTGCCACTGAGCGATGGCCAGGTGTACTTGCGCGGCAAAGACATCAGCAAGTGGTCGCTGCCGGCAAGATCACAGGCAGGCCTGGGCCGCAGCTATCAGCGCAACAATATTTTTCTGCCGCTGAGCGTGCGCGAAAACTGCCGCCTTGCTGCGCAGGCGAAAACCCAGAAGCCGTGGCAATTCTGGACAGCCGCGCAACATTGCCAGCGCAGCCTTGAGATGGCCGACCAAGCATTGGAACAGGCAGGCCTGAGCGGACACGCCGCGACCGTTGCAGCCAACCTGTCGCACGGGCAGAAACGCCAGCTTGAAGTGGCCATGTGTCTGGCCCAGCAACCCGAAGTGCTGCTGCTGGACGAGCCGCTGGCGGGCATGGGGGCCGAGGAGTCTGAACGCATGCTGGCGCTGCTGCACCGGCTGAAAGAAAGCCTGGCTATTTTGCTGATCGAACACGATATGGATGCCGTTTTTGCCGTTGCAGATCGCCTGACGGTGATGGTCAACGGCGCGGTGCTCGCTAGCGGACTGCCTCATGAGATTCGCAACAATGCCGCCGTACAGACCGCCTATCTTGGCGAGAGCGACCACGCCACGGACCACTCGAACACCTTACCGTTATGAGCAATGCAACGATGACAGACAACATCATTCTGGCGCGCGATATCCATGCCTGGTACGGTTCGAGCCACGTGCTGCACGGCATTGACTTCAATCTGCGACGCGGTGAGACGGTAGGTCTGCTTGGCCGCAACGGCATGGGCAAATCCACGCTGATACGCAGCTTGCTGGGCCATGTCAAACAACGCAGCGGACGGATCGAACTGCAGCGGCAGCAGATGTCCGGTGCCCGCCCCTATCAGGCGGCCCAGTTAGGCATTGCGTATGTACCTGAAGGCCGCGGCATTTTTCCCAACCTGACGGTCCGAGAAAACCTGGTGATGTGCGCTCGCGCCAGCCGCGACGGGCATATGGCATGGGACATCGATCGCATACTGGAGACCTTTCCCCGTCTTGCCGAGCGCCTGGACAACATGGGAGATCAGCTCTCCGGTGGCGAACAGCAAATGCTCTCGATTGGCCGGGCACTGATGACCAATCCGGATGCCATCATTCTGGACGAAGCCACCGAAGGACTGGCGCCGCTGATTGTGGAAGAAATCTGGCGTGTCATCGGGCTTATCCGCGCCAGTGGCCTGGCCTCCATGGTGGTGGATCGCAATTATCGCAAAGTGATGGATCAGGCGGACCGGCTGGTTGTACTGGAAAAAGGCCGGGTTGTGCTCGAAGGCGACGCCAGGCAGCTACGTAATGACCCCGCACAGATCCACCAATATCTGGGCGTCTGACGGTCGGGAGCCAAGGCCAGAAAATTAACCACAGCCTGGCAGGCGCAAATCTTGCCCGGCACCAACAAGAGACCTGCAGGCTATCAGCAATGAAGCCCCGACCGCAGGCACAGTCGAAAGAGACAGCATAACAAGGAGGGAATGATGAACAATTCGGGCACACTTACATTGGCAACCGGCATGCTGCTTGCCTCAGCAGGCGTGGTGCATGCCGCCGGCATCTCCGATGATGTCATCCGTATCGGTTTTCTAACCGACATCTCGGGGGTTTACGCCGACTATGATGGGCAGGGCGGTGTGCAGGCCATCCGCATGGCGATCCGCGATGCCGGCGGCACTATCAATGGCAAGAAAATTGAACTGCTTTATGCCGATCATCAGAACAAGGCCGATGTCGCTGCCGCCAAATCCCGCGAATGGGTGGATGTGAACAAAGTGGATATTCTGATTGGCGGGACCAATTCTGCGGTAAGCCTGGCCATGGCCAATGTCGCCACCGAGAAGAAAAAACTGTTTATCTCTACCGGCGGCGGCACATCGGCCCTGACCGGCAAGCAGTGCTCTCCTTACATTATCCACTACACCTATTCGACCGATGCATTGGCCAACGGCACGGGCAAATCTGTCGTCAAAAATGGCGGCAAGGATTGGTTTTTCATTACCACCGACTACGCCTTTGGCCATGCCCTGGAAGCGGCAACTTCCAAGGTTGTCAGGCAAGCCAACGGCACCATCAAAGGGTCGGTCAAAGTGCCATTAGGCGCCTCCGATTTTTCTTCCTATATATTGCAAGCGCAATCGTCAGGCGCAAAAATCCTGGGGATGGCCAATGCCGGCGGCGACTTTGTGAACGCAGCAAAATCTGCCAATGAATTTGGCTTGAATACCCAGATGAATCTGGTAGGCCTGACAGTACTCATTCCGGACATCCATTCCCTGGGATTGCAGGTCACCCAGGGAATGTATCTGACCACGCCGTTCTACTGGGACCTGGACGATGACACCCGCAAGTGGACAGCCGAATACAAAAAAATCACCAATCGCATACCGACCTATATTCAGGCAGGCACTTATTCTGCGGTCAGCAATTATCTTGCGGCAGTTGCCGCATTAAAAACCGACGATGCCGATGCAATCATGAAGCGGTTCAAATCCGAACGCATCACAGACTTTTTCGCCAAAGACGCCATCGTTCGTGCCGATGGCAGACTCACTAATCCGATGTACCTGATGCAGGTAAAAAAACCTGACGAATCCAAAGCTCCCTGGGATTATTACCGGAAAATTGAAACGCTTTCGCCCGATGATCTTTACGGAAAACTGGAAGACTCCGCCTGCAAACTGGTGCAACAATCTACAGGAGCGCAATCATGAGTACACCCAAAGTCATTATTACCATTGCCCCTACCGGCGGCATGGCCTATAAAAGCCAGAACCCGAACCTGCCTACACAACCGCAGGAGATTGCAGACGACGTTTACGACTGCTATAACGCCGGAGCGAGCATTGTGGCCTTGCATGCGCGCAATCCTGATGACGGCGCCACCTGCAACCCCGATATTTATTACGACATGAATACGCGCATTCGCGCCAAATGCGACATCATTTTGAATAACTCCACGGGTGGGGGTGTCCATGGCGAGATGATCGGACAGAATGAAAACGGCATGTGGGAGCTGCTTTGGGAAGAGCGCATCAAAGGCATGGAGGCCGGCGCCGAAATGTGCACGCTGGATGCCACTACCATTATTGCCAGTTTCGATAACAAGGAAATTCTGATGAACACTGCGCCCTCGCGCTGCCGCTTCCTGGCCGACGAGATGAAAAAGCGCGGCATCAAGCCCGAATGGGAAGTGTTCAGCCCCACGCATATTTTGCAGGATACAGCGACATTGCTTGCGATGGGCGCCGATGAAGAACCGGCCTATGTCAATTTGGTCATGGGCGTCCACAGGGGGTTTCAGAACGCCATGCCCTACTCGCCGAAAAATCTGCAGTTCATGGTGGAGTGTCTGCCGCCCGGGACCATCTTCGGCGCCAGCGGCATCGGCCCGGCACAGTTACCCTGCGCCATCAACTCTTTGTTGCTGGGTGGACATGTCCGGGTCGGACTGGAAGACAATCTTTATTACTCGCAGGGCCGGCTGGCCAGCAATATCGAATTGACCGAAAGAATTGTCCGGCTGGTGCGTGAAATGGGCTATGAGCCGGCGACACCAAAGGAAGCCAGACAAATGCTCAATCTGCCACGACCTGGGGCGCCCGTCAGACCGACGTTTGCGCTGTGATCGCTGGCGCCTGCGACAACTGACACCCGCTCTTGTAAAGCCACCGGAAGACGCCGCAGGCAGCCTTGTTGTCACGCTCAGAATGTCAAACCATCAGAGACGTTCTGCTCAGTTGATGAAGCGTTCGATGGCCAGCAAATAGGGCGCAGGATTCGCGCGATTAATGAACTCATATTTGAGCACCCTGTATTGCTCAGGTGAAAGTTGTGCGACGAACGGCTCAAGCGCTTCTTTCTCGCTGGCGCCTGCGGGATGCCCCCAATAAATGGCAATGAGCAAGAGTCCGCCAGGCGCAAGCAGTGTCAAGGCACTTCTGACGGCAGCCAGGGTGCTGGTGGCCTGGGTAGCGCAGGATTTATCGGCGCCTGGCAGGTAGCCCAGATTAAAGACAATGGCACTGACCGGGTCCGATACGTACTCGAGCATGCGGGCATGGTTATCTTGAATCAGGGTGGCACGCGCTTGCAGATTCTCGCGGCCCAGACGCGCGGCCGTGGCGACCAGCGCATTGCTCTGGATATCGAAGGCGTACACATGCCCGGTATCCCCTACAAGCCGGGCAAGCGCCAGCGTGTCGTGCCCATTTCCCATCGTCGCATCAATGACACGTGCCCCGGGCACCACGTGGCCGGCAAGCAGCATATGAACAAAGGCAACGGTCTTCAGTAGCGGCATGGTGTTTTCCTGGTGCCTTGCGCTACGCAGTATCAGGCAGCATCGAACCGGCCGGTGCCAGTTCGCGCTGCATCAGCACCGCATCGCGACCAAACGCCGGATCTGTGTTGCCGGTTGGGATTGCGACAAAGCCCAGTCGCGACCAGTACCCTTGCGCGCCGTCGACTGCGATCAATATGGCGCGCGACAGGCCAAACAGCTGCCCTTGGCGCATCAGTTGCGACACGAGTTCATTGGCGATGCCGCGGCCCGCATAGGCTGTCGAAACCGCTACATCATGCAGATAAAGCACATCGCAACCATGTTGCCGAGCTAACGGCCGGTTCCAGCAGGGTTGTAAATCTGAGCGCCAGGGGTAGCCAAGCGCATAGGCGCATAGCGTATCGCCATCGGAGGCCGCAAGTGAAGTCCAGCCAGCCGGGACGGCGCCGATCTTGCTGGCCAGCACCTGCCCGCTTTCCAGCAGCGCCGGCGGATACACGCTGGCCTGCAATGCCAGCATCTGCGGCAAGTCATCGGCATGCAGCGCGCGCATGTCGATGGATGGCGGCCAGACACGGCCACGTTTTTCAATTGACATTATCATTCATTCGACATAATCAGCAGGCATGTGTCGTGTCGCCTGACACGATCATCATGCCTGACCCCAACATGGAGTCGACCATCACAGCCCTATTTTTTATCCAGACTTTTCAGGATATCGATCAGATGGCTGTCGCGATAGCGCAGCAGCGATTCAAATGATTTATCTTCCCGTGCCTGTTGCGTGCCCTGGACCATACGCTCTCGTAACTCGGGAGTCATGCGCGGATTGCCCAGATCGTCCATCCAGGTTTCAATGGCCGGCTGCAAATGATCTATCAGATGCGCCAGCCCTGCCCGGCCGCCAGCCAGATCAAAAACCATTTGCGGACCGAAAATGGCCCAGCGCAGGCCGGGGCCCTTGCTCATGGCCGCATCGATATCCTGCACGCTGGCCACGTTTTCGTTGACCAGATGCATCACCTCCCGCCACACCGCTGCCTGCAGTCGGTTGGCGATATGCCCTGCAATTTCCTTGTTCAGACGAATCGGATGCTTGCCTACGGCGCGATAAAATTGCAGCGTACGCTCGATGGTATCTTCGGATGTCTGCTCGCCCCCGACCACTTCCACCAGCGGAATCACATGTGGCGGATTAAACGGATGGCCCAGCACACATCGTTGCGGATACCGGCACTGCGATTGCATGCGGCTGACCAGCAGACCCGAGGAGCTGGAGGAAATAATAACGTGTTCAGGCAGCAACGCATCCATTTTTGCAAATAGCGATATTTTGAAGTCTTCGCGTTCCGGCGCATTCTCCTGCACGAAATCAACGTTTTCCAGCGCCTTGTGCAAATCGGCTTCAAAGCGAAGATTATCCAGAAATGACTCATCCTGCACTTTGCCCAGTTCACGCAGGGTTTGCCAGGCCGAATCGATCAATGTGCGGGTGTTGGCCTCAACGTCCGGTGCCGGATCCGAAACCACCACGTGATAGCCGTAGGCAAGAAAAAGGGCAGCCCAGCTGCTGCCTATGGTTCCGGCGCCGATAATGGCGATTGTTTTGATGTTGCGATTATCCATGACTGAATCTGTTATTTGCTTCGTATTTCAACAATTGTGAGACCGACCACGGCATTGCTGTGCCGGAATCCATCAATGGTCTTACGGCGCGCCGCTGCGAGCGTTTCGCGAACGCCTGCAGGTGTCGCCATATGAACCGGACAAACGCTACCAGCTGCGTACGCGTCCGGTATCCATGTGTACAAACCCGTCTTTCGGGTAATAGCCAACGCCGCCCAGCGCAAGTTCCTTGGCCGCATCCCGCAATTCATCAAGCGGCACACCTTTCAGACGCAGATCCATGGCCTGTCCCACCATGTGCAGGCTGCGTTTGGCTACACCGCCTCCGCGCGTCTTGCGCAAACGTTCGTTGGTATGCGGATCACGGTAGCCTGAAATGACTTCGATGGCAACATCGGTCTTGAGCGATGCCCTGACCTGGTTGATCAGGTCAAACAGCGTCGGATCCATATGTCCGACTACACCCGAATAATGGTCCCGCAAGAAACGGTTCAGCCGTTGCATCGCGGCGGGAATATAGGCGTCGCCGTTGGCGTACGCCAGGGTGATTTTCTCGTTGGTGTGCAGATTGTCGAGCGAGATTTGCCTGAACCCGCCCCCGCCGATATTGGCGCGGGCAGTATTGGTGCCAATGGAGAACATGGCGCCGGCAACAAGCAAAGAAGAAGAAGATCGTAAAAACTGGCGGCGGTGTAACTGAGGGGGCGTAAACGTCATACCGTACTGGCTCCTGAAAATATTACGAGGCAGGTGGAATGTTACGTGAGGCGGCCATCTTCTTGATGGCATTGTCCAGAATCTTGTCCTGTCCGTAGATGTCGGGGAAAAAGTGAATTTTATTGTTTTTAACTACCACGGTACTATAACCCAATACAACAGGAACAGGCTCCAATACGTTGATTGTTTTGGATTTTTTTGCTGTCATGGCCTTCTCGATAGCGCTCGCGGTCCACTCTGGTTGTTTTTCCAACACAAATTGCGCCAGTTTCACCGGTTCTTCCACCCGGATGCAGCCATGGCTCAGATCACGCCGCGTGCGGTCAAACAGCTGCGTGCTGGGGGTATGATGCAGGTAAATGGCATCATTGTTGGGGAAAATGAACTTGATATCGCCCAGCGAATTTTTAGGCCCGGGGCGCTGACGGATACGTGCCTGACCATTTAACACCGCGTTCAGGTTGGCGTCGCTCACGGTTTGCGACACGCCCGACTGGGTGACAAACTCAAATCCCTGGCTCTGCAGATAAGAGGGATTGCTGCGCAAACGCGGGATGAGTTCCTTGCGGGAAATGGAAATAGGCACATTCCAGTACGGACTGAACTCGATTTTGCTGACCGCGCCATCGAACAGCGGCGTGCTCGTGTTGAAGGACTTGCCCACAATCACTTTCATTTCAATGATGTTTTCCGCCTTCTGATTGCGGATGTGGTAGGCGCGCAGCACGAACTCGGGCACATTGACGACAATGCGGCGCTCACCTTCTATCAGCGGCGTCCAGCGTAGCCGTTCCATACTGATCTGGATCTGGCGGATGCGGTCAATGGGGCGGGTATTCAACTGCTCCAGCGTTCCCTTGCCGATCACCCCATCGGGCTCCAGTCCATGACGTTGCTGAAAGCCTTTCACGCCTGCCATGACCGTCGCATCGTAGATCGGCCGCGCCGGTGTTCCTTGGGGAAGGTCGCCCAGCAGGACCAGGCGTTCGATTAGTGCGGGCATGCCTGGATACGGCTGGCCTTCAGTCAGTTTGCCGCCAGGTACCGCAGGCAGCGCCTGGTTCATGCTCGGATTTTGCTGTAATTGACGAAATACAACCAGCGCCTGCATCAGCGAGTTGTACATGGGGATGCTGTCGGTCAGCGCCTTGACGGAGGCCTTCAGATTGCCGTTCTGTATTGCCGAGGACAGGAACAGGTCTGCATCAGCATCGGTAAACGTCGGCTTGGAATAGCGGTTCTTGATCAGGGACGGTGAAATACGGCCGTTTTTCAGAAACTTGACATAAGTGCGCATCTGCGTGGTCAGATCGTGATCAAACTGCGCCGTTTCGTCGGCAGATGCGGCATAGCTGACCCGCTCCCATTGCGACTGTAATTGTGCAATATGAAACCAGCGAGGGTCCAGGCCGTGTTTGTCTGCGGTTGCCAGCAGTTCAAGGGCATCCTTGGCCTGGTCGACCGGACGGCCGTCTTCAATCCAGCTCACTGCCGGCGCATCGAAGGTCGCCTGGGTAAAGTTCGGCGGAATGGTGATTCCGCTATCCGGAACTGTAAACGGCGCCGCTGCATCATTCTGCGGCGCCTGCGCGTGCACGGTGGTGGCAAGCATGAGAGAAAATGATACAGCAGACAGCATTGTCGAAAACGTCATAAATTTTTTCACCTGTCGTTATTTAATGACCGGCCGGGACACGCCTGCGCCCGGCGCTAGCACAGCACCGATAATCGGGCGTATGACACTGCATTGGCTGCAAGGCAAGGTTACAGATGCGCCTTGAAAAATTCCACTGTGCGCGTGCGCGCCAGTTCACTGGCAAACGGATCGTACGAGCCGCGCTGATCGCATCCGAAGCCGTGGTCCGCGTCATAAATGCAGACCTCGACGTCTGGCTGGGCGGCGCGGATAGCCTCGACATCCGAAAGCGGGATGGATTTGTCTTTATCGCCGAAGTGCATCTGTACCGGGCACTGCGCCTTTTCATCGCGCAACTGGGCAATGCCGCCGCCATACCAGCAGGAAGCTGCCGAAAAAGCGCCGCTGCGGCAGGCTGCAAGCCATGTCAGGGCACCGCCCCAGCAAAAGCCGACCACGCCGATCTTTTTCTGCTTCGACAAGGCCGCTGCTGCTGCCTCGATGTCCTTGAGCGCATCCTCGTAGCTCACTTTGGCTTTGAATTGTTTGCCGCGCTCGACGTCCTGAGCGGTGTAGCCCATTTCCACGCCCGGCTCGATCCGATCAAACAGTGCAGGCGCAATCACGCGATAACCCTTTGAAGCATAGAACTCACAAACATCGCGAATGTGGCTATTGACGCCGAAAATTTCCTGCAGGACCACAATGCCCCGTTCCGCATCTTCGGCGCCGGCCGTATAAGCCTGCAAAATGTGCCCGTCTGCTGCTGTCAGTGTAATGGTCATGCGTGTACTCCTTCTGGAAATCAGGTTTTTACAAATTGCTTTTCAATTGTCATTGTACCTGCTGCACCGGCATCCTGCCCTGTACCAGCAGTCGGTTGTTTCCTATGATGTCACATAAATGTTCCGAAAGCATCACAATACGTTTCAGCCGTTTCAGTTCTTCATGATAGTAAATCCAGAAACTGCGTGTGATCCCGATTCTGTCCTGCAGCACCGGAATAAGCTGTGAATTCTGGCCGGCAAGAAAGCACGGCAGAATAGCCAGCCCGTGGCCTTGCAGACAACTGTAATATTGAGCAATGACACTTGTACTTTTTATGACAGGTTTGGTAAACGGCAGAATGTCCTCAAGATAGCGCAGCTGGTCGCTGAACAGCAGCTCATCTACATAGCTGATAAAACGATGATGATGCAGATCAGCTTCGGTATTGACCGCGCCGTAGCGATCAAAGCAGGACTGGGTGCCGTACAGCAACAGCGTATAGTCGGTCAGTTTGCGGGTGACATACGGCCCGCGCGCCGGACGTTCTATGGTGATGGCTATATCGGCTTCGCGACGGGTCAGACTGACAAAGCGGGGAACCGGCAGCACGTCTATGGTCATGTCGGGAAACTGGCTTTGAAACTGCGCGCACAGCGGCGCAATAATGCACGAGCCGAAGGCTTCGGTCGCTGCCACCCGCACGTGCCCGGCCGGGCTCTGGCTGACTCCCAGAATCTGCTCCTGCGCATTGTATAAATGCGTTTCCATCTGCTCTGCATGCGCCAGCAGTTGCTGCCCCGAGCGTGTCAGGGTAAATCCGGAGCTGCGCGACTTATCGAAAAGCAGCTGTCCCAGATCCACCTCAAGACGGCGGATGCGGCGGGTGACGGTGGTGTGCTCCACCCCCAGCCGCGCTGCTGCGGCACTGGCTCTGTGTGTTCTGGCCACTTCCAGAAAATAGCGGATATCGTCCCAATCTGGCATGATTTGTTGTGTAAAGGTTATGCAATCGTTGTGCAAAAATGAACATTAAATGTGCAAATATTCTATTGCAAATTTGATTTATACACATCAAACTAAATGCGTTTTGCAAACAAAACGATAAAACTATTACAAAATTCAGGAGACTCCAATGTTGATCAGAAAAACAGTACTGGCGGCAGCGTCATGCCTGGCGCTCAATGCCTGGGCCGCCGATGCGCCCGAAGTCAAGGTCGGCGTGCTTACCGATATGTCGGGCACCTATGCCTCCATGGGCGGCGCCGGTTCGGTTGCGGCAGCGCAGCTTGCCATCGATGAATGCCTTGCAGGCCCATGCAAGGGCATGAAAATCGAGCTGGTGTCTGCCGATAATCAGAACAAGGCCGACGTAGGGGCAGCAAAAGCCCGGGAATGGTTTGACCGGCAGGGCGTCACCGCCATCGCAGATCTGACCAATTCAGCAGTGGCTCTGGCGGTGCAGAACGTAGCCAGGGAAAAAAACCGTATCGCGCTGTTCTCGGGACCAGCCACCACTGCCCTGACCAATAAATCCTGCTCTCCAGTAGGCTTTCACTGGATGTTCGATACTTATTCCCAATCGGTGGGCGGAGCAAAAGCCACGGTTCAGGCCGGCGGCAAATCCTGGTTCTTCCTGACCGTGGATTACGCATTTGGTTATTCGCTTGAAGCCGATACTGCGAAAATGGTCAAGAAACTGGGCGGCACAGTGGTTGGCCAGGTGCGCCATCCATTGAACAACAGCGACTATGCCTCGTTCCTGTTGCAGGCGCAAAGCAGCGGCGCGCAGGTGGTGGCCCTGGCCAACGGCGGCCAGGACACAGTCAATGCCGTCAAGCAGGCCAAGGAATTCGGGGTCAGTGGTGGCGACCAGCGCCTGGTGGCGCTACTGATATTCCTGTCGGATCTGCGCGCGCTGGGCAACGAAAATGCCCAGGGCCTGACCTACGTGGACGGCTTCTACTGGAACTTTGATGACGGCACCCGCCAGTGGTCCGAACGCTTTGCCAAAGCCTATAAAGGCCTGAAACCCACCATGACCCAGGCCGGCGTGTACTCAAGCGTACTGCATTACCTCAAAGCCGTGGCGGCTGCCGGCACCACGGACGGCGCCAAGGTTGCCGAACAGATGCGCCAGCTGCCGATCGAGGATCCGATCATGCATAACGCCTCTATCCGTGCCGATGGCCGGGTCATTCACGATATGTACCTGTACGAAGTCAAAAAGCCGGATGAAAAGAAAGGCGAATGGGATTATTCGAAACTGATCGCCACCATTCCGGCCGCAGAAGCATTTAGCCCCCTGTCCGAATCTACCTGCCCTCTTGTAAAAAATTAAAGGATTGATGTTATGAGTGCCATACCCAATATTCCGCTGCTGATCAACGGAAAAAAAGTCCAGTCTTCGGCCAAGGATTGGCTGGATGTACTTAACCCGGCCAATCAGGAAGTGGTGGCCCGCGTACCGCTGGCCCCGATCTCGGAAGTGGATGAGGCGGTTGCCAGCGCCAAGGCCGCATTTGCGACCTGGCGCAATACCAGCCAGGGCAACCGCATGCGCGTCATGCTCAAGCTGCAGCAACTGGTACGCGACAACACAGCCAAACTGGCCGAGCTGATCACGCTGGAGCATGGCAAAACGCTACCTGATGCAGAAGGCGAAGTGGGCCGTGGCCTTGAAGTCATCGAGCACGCATGCTCAATCGTCAGCCTGCAGATGGGCGAATATGCAGAAAACGCCGGCACCGGAATCGATGTATATACCTTGATTCAGCCACTCGGCGTGTGCGTCGGGATTACCGCCTTCAATTTCCCGGTCATGCTGCCCTGCTTTATGTTCCCCATCGCCGTGGCCTGCGGCAACACATTTGTGCTCAAACCCTCAGAGCAGGACCCAAGCGCATCGCTGTATCTGGCTGAACTGGCGCACGAAGCGGGCCTGCCACCAGGCGTGCTCAATGTGGTGCACGGTGGCCCGGACGTGGCCAACCGGCTTTGCGAACATCCAGATGTAAAAGCAGTGTCGTTTATCGGTTCCACGCATGTGGGCACGCAAATTTATCAGCGTGCATCCAATGCGGGCAAACGCTGCCAGGCCATGATGGGCGCCAAGAATCACTGCGTCATCCTGCCCGATGCCGACAAGGAAGTCGCCCTTAATCAGTTGGTCGGCGCCGCATTCGGTGCAGCTGGTCAGCGCTGCATGGCCACGTCGGTAGCAGTCATGGTGGGCCAGGCCCGGGAATGGATCGACGAGTTTGTAGAAAAATCCAAAGGCCTGAAAGTGAATGCGGGTAACGATCGCCAGGCAGATCTGGGCCCGCTGGTCTCGCCCCGGGCAAAGCAGCGCGTAGCGCAGCTGATCCAGAGCGGCGTAGACGAAAAAGCCACCTTGCTGCTCGATGGCCGCGATATCGTTGTCACCGACTATAAAGACGGCAATTTCATTGGCCCGACCATTTTTTCCGACGTCAAAGAGAACATGGCAATTTATCGCGAAGAAATTTTCGGTCCGGTTCTTTGCATTGTATGTGTCGACACACTGGAAGAGGCCGTGGAGTTTGTCAACCGCAATCCGAATGGCAATGGCGTTGCCGTTTTCACGCAAAGCGGCGGCAATGCCCGCTATTTCCAGAACAATATCGATGTGGGACAGATCGGCATCAATATTCCGATTCCGGTTCCCGTCGCATGGTTCAGCTTCACCGGTTCGCGCGGCTCCAAACTGGGCGACCTGGGGCCTAACGGCAAGCAGGCGGTCATGTTCTGGACCCAGACCAAGTCGATTACCGCACGCTGGGCTTCGCATGATACGGGCGTGAACACCACCATCGCGCAAAAATAGCGTTTTATCAAAACAATTGCACTTGTGCCGACCCGGCCGCCTCTGGCAGCCGGGTTTTTTATCGACCGCGGAAAAGTGCTGCGCCCGCGAACAGCCTGGCGAACAAAAAGGCAAGCCTGCTTGGACATGGCGAGCGCTTTCACGCCTTTACCTGGAAGATCGCGCAGTAGCTTTCTCTATTCGTATCAGTCCGACACATTTTATAATTTGCGGTGATTCATATTCATGCCACAATATGGTCATAAACTGTTCATCTGAACCATTGAGAGAAAGCCATTTATGAATAAAAATATTGACTTGATCTATTTCAATGCGGGCGGCGGTCATCGGGCGTCGGCCCGGGCCCTTGAGGCGGTGCTAAAAGATAGCCATCCTCACTGGAACGTCAGGCTCGTTAACCTGTTTGAAGTACTCGACTCACGGCAGGTATATAAACGAGTTACCGGCGTCGCTCCCGAGGAATTTTATAATCGACAACTGGCCAAAGGCTGGACCATGGCCATGACCCCGGAACTGCGTATTCTGCAGGCATTTATCCGGCTGACCCACCAGGTGATGGTCAAACGGCTGCAGGAACACTGGATCGAAACCGAGCCCGACATGGTGGTCTCGCTGGTTCCCAATTTTAACCGGGCCATGTACGAAAGCCTGGTTTCATCGCTGCCAGGCGTGCCTTATGTCACCATTCTGACCGATCTGGCTGACAATGCACCCCACTTCTGGATTGAAAAAAACCAGCAACAGCATTTCATCTGCGGTACCGACAAGGCACTGGAACAAGCGCGTGCCGCAGGCCATCCCGACTCCCATATCCATGCAAGCTCGGGTATGCTGCTGCATCCCGATTTCTACAAAAAACCCGAGATTGATCGCCGCGAACAGTTGATCGCAGCCGGCTTTGATCCGGATAAACCAGTGGGTCTGGTCATGTTTGGCGGTCACGGTTCAAAAACCATGATCAAGATCGCCAAACAACTCTCTGATGTACAAATGATCTACATTTGCGGGCACAACGCGGCGCTGGTCAAGAAAATCAGCAAGATGCAGACACGCGCACACAAGCTGGTGGAAGGGTTCACCACGCAAATGCCCATCTTCATGGAAATGGCCGATTTCTTTATCGGCAAGCCCGGCCCCGGCAGCATCAGTGAAGCCATCCGCAAGGATATGCCGGTTATTATCGTCTGCAACAAATGGACCATGATCCAGGAGCGCTATAACGGCGAATGGGTCACGAAGAACGGTCTGGGCATTGTGCTGCCCAGCTTTGCGAAAACCAACGCGGCGGTGCATCACTTACTGGAAAATCTCGATAGCTATCGGGAACGGGTTAAAGCACAAGACAACCAGGCTGTATTCGAAGTGCCCGACATTCTCGCGCGTATCCTGGCGCAAAACGAGATTGCAGAACAGGCGCCCCTGCCCTCTGCCAGCGCCACCGAATGAACTCGAAGGGGGCAAAAGCCCCTTTTTTTTTCGGCTCCATGATGGGCCACCGTTAAAAGCCACATTAAGTACCACGTGACGGGCTGGCAATTGACGGTTGCAAATTAAAGGCCGCATTAACGACCGCCGATAGGTATATCCACGTTGAACTGCAACAAGCCGTTGTCGCTGTTCACGGCGCGTTGCGCCTTCAATTTGAGCAGAACCGACTCCAGCTTGTAGCTTTGTTCCACACCGAAGCGCTGTTCGGAAGCGCCGTTAAACACCCGACTGTTTTCAAACGTGCCCGACACTTGTGACTGCGTATCCAGCGGATAGGTCAACTTGACCTGATTGCGAATGGCACGGTCCGACAACGGATCCTGCGACAGCCTGGACAAATCCATGTAGTGGGCGCTGGTCAATTCGTTGGAGAACTGCAAGGTGGCCAGATCGAACACTTTGGCCCGATAGGCAAACATTGAGCGCCAGTTTGAATCGTCCTCGTACTTGCCCGCATTCACGGTCAGTCGCAAATCACCCATGTCATCCAGGGCGTAGCTGGCGCCAAGACCAACATTCTTAAGCGAGCGGGCCAATTGCACTTGCGTGTCTACCGAAGCCGAATCGCTCAATCCATAGCGCACAGCGGTATTGGCGGCGCCACTGCCGAAGTGAAAGCTGGCATTGTCGCCCGAGGTGGCTGAATAATCCATGGCCCCCGCCGCCGTGGAATAAGCCAACTGGTTACTATCGATAAACCAATTGTCCTGCGTGCCATCCGGCTGCCGGCTCAACTGCATGCCGCCGATTCGAAAGTCACTCTGGCCGATCGGGCTCACGACCTGATTGGACCCCAGCGAGATCCGGTTTCGGTCCTCGGTCGTCAGATTCCAGCTGCGCGTGCCGGTGGAAAAATTTTGCACGGGCTTGAGCGTGATTCGGGATGATGGCCTGCGCAACGCGACGGTACCCGGGTCCGTCGTGAACGGGCCGATACCGGATTCGTACTGATAATTTTCCCAGTTGTCCACGCCACGCAAAGCGTCGGCAGTGACCAGTTGATCAAGCGGCACGGCCTCTCCAGGCACAGGCGCATCGATTGGTTCATCCACCGGCAGCAGAATAATTTTGTTTTTTTCCGGATCGAATGGCCAGGCGGGCTGAAGCTCGGTCGCCGCCCCCGATGCACTATCGGGGCTGACAGTCTGCACACTGTGCGGCGCATCGTCGCCCATTGCATATGTGATGGTTTGGGCGGACAATGAGCCGGCAGGAAAAATCAGAAAAGAAATAGAGCTGGCAAAAATTGTCCTGAGTTTCAAACTTGTCAGTATCCTCGTTTATAGACTTACTATAAAACGCCACTATGACGCTGGCGCTACACCGCAATTAAAACCGGTTGCGCAAGCTCATCAAGGCATTTTTATACACAGAAAGATCAACGCCGACACCCACAAAGCTAAAGCCCTGCTGGATATAAGCGGCAGCCTCGTCGGGCACGACCGCAAGAATACCACTGGCTTTGCCGGCAGCGGCGGCCACTTTATGAACATGGGCAATGGCCTGCTGCACCTCTGGATGCTGCGGTTGCCCCAGATACCCATAGGCGGCCGACAGATCGGAAGGGCCAATGAAAATGGCATCCACGCCGTCTACGGCAACAATATCTTCTACCGCTTCCACGCCCGCACGGCTCTCAATTTGCAAGATCACGCCGATATGGTCATTGACCTGCTTGAAGTAATCTGCCTCGGTGCCGTAGGCACTGGCCCGGGTCATGCCGGCAACGCCACGCACACCTGCCGGCGGATAGCGTGTTGCCGCCACGGCATATTCAGCCTGCTCGCCAGACTCAATGAACGGAATCAGCAAGTTGTAAAAGCCAATATCCAGATACTGTTTGATCAAGGTCTGATCATTGACCGGCGGACGGCCGATGCCAGCACTGTTGCTTGAGTTGATGGCCTGCAACTGGGCGGTCAGCGCAGGGATGTCATTGGGCGCATGCTCGCCATCCAGCAGCAGCCAGTCGTAACCGCAAACGCCCGCCACTTCAGCAAGCATGGGACTGGTGGTGCTCAGCCACGTGCCGATGAGTGTTTCACGGGCCAGCAATTTCTGGCGAAAGGTATTGGGTATCTGCTGTTTCATGTTGGAACGTATCTGCTCGGTTAATAAAATATTGACTATTGAATGCTAAATGCCCGGTTGCCGCTGGCAGACCGGGCCCAGGGTTTTATCAGATACCGCCCATCAGCATATACTTGATGACCAGGTAATCATCGATACCGTAGTGAGAGCCTTCACGACCCAGGCCGGATTGCTTCACGCCGCCAAACGGGGCCACTTCGGTAGAAATCAAACCCGTGTTGATACCGACAATGCCGTATTCCAATTGTTCTGCAACCCGCCAGACGCGTCCCAGATCGCGCGCATAAAAATAGGCGGCCAGACCGAACTCGGTATCGTTAGCCATTTTGATAACATCTTCGTCTGTTTCGAATTTGAAAACCGGCGCCAGCGGTCCGAACGTCTCTTCTTTGGCAAATGCCATATCCTGCGTTGCATCGCCGATGACCGTAGGTTCAAAAAACAGCCCGCCCAGCTTGCTGCGTTTACCACCCGTCAGAACCTTGGCCTTGTGTCCCAGGGCGTCGCTGATGTGGCTTTCCACTTTTTCCACCGCTTTCTCGTCAATTAGCGGTCCAATTTGTACATTCTTGCCGGTGCCATCGCCCACGACCAGTTTTTCAACTGCAGCAACCAGTTTTTTGACAAATTCCTTGTACACGCCTTTCTGCACATAGATACGGTTAGCGCATACGCAGGTCTGACCGGCATTCCGGTATTTGGAAATCATAGCGCCTTCGACCGCCGCATCAATATCGGCATCGTCAAAAACGATGAATGGCGCATTGCCGCCCAGCTCCATGGAAACTTTCTTGATTGTGCTGGCCGACTGCTCCATCAGGAGGCGCCCTACTTCAGTCGATCCTGTGAAACTGACCTTGCGCACCAGCGGGTTGCTGCACAGTTCCTTGCCGATTTCAGATGAATTGCCCGTAACGAGAGACATGACGCCAGGTGGAATGCCCGCCTGTTCTGCCAGCTCGATCAGTGCCAATGCGGTAAGCGGGGTTTGCGACGCCGGCTTGATCACGACCGTGCAGCCGGCGGCCAGCGCAGGCGCCACCTTGCGGGTAATCATCGCCGCCGGGAAATTCCACGGTGTGATAGCGGCACACACGCCGATAGGTTCTTTGGTCACGACAATGCGCTGAGAAGTTTGCGGCGCAGGAATCGTATCGCCATAGACACGCTTGGCTTCTTCGGCAAACCATTCGACGAACGAGGCGGCGTAGGTGACTTCGCCTTTTGCTTCCGCCAGGGGTTTGCCCTGCTCGGATGTCATGATGTAAGCCAGGTCATCTGCATTGTCATTGATAAGCGTGAACCACTTGCGCAGAATGGCCGCACGCGCTTTGGCCGTCAGCCCCTTCCATGCCGGCCAGGCCTTATCGGCCCCCTTGATGGCCTCTGCCGTTTCCTTTTTACCCAACTTGGGTACCGTGCCAACGCGCTTGCCGGTTGCCGGATTGGTCACCTCGATGACCTCCTTGCCACCGATCCATTTACCGTTGATATAACATTTGTCTTTAAGCAGACTGGCATTCTTAAGCTTCATAAGTTGACTCCCGATCCTGTTTTTGAACGACTCTGTCACTGAATATTCAAAGAGTACCATATTGCCCGGGCCGAACTCACACCGATGCGCAATCCTGATTCGGGAACGCAAGCAGCAAGGCAATGATGAGGTCTTTTATCGATACTGACGTGCCCTTTGATCATTAACTTTAAGTAAAAAATATACTGATTGCATACCCAATATTACCTTCTTAAGAAGAAAGTATAATGGGGCATCCTTTCTTACCCCTATATCTGACGATTGACGCTCATGCTCTTATCTCTCCTTGTGATTGCCGTTTGCTACTTTGCCGGTGAAGGTGTCAGCCATGTGCTGCCCCTGCCGCTGCCCGGCCCTATTGTGGGCCTGCTCCTGCTGCTGTTCGCATTTAAACTTTGGCCAGCCCTGTTTACGCTGATGGCAAGACATATACCTGCCCTGCTCGCGCATCTTGCGCTCCTGTTTTTACCAGCGACGGTTGGCATCATGGTCAGCTACCGTCTGCTGGATGGGTACTGGCCCGCCGTTATCACAGCTGTCATTGTCAGTACGATCTTGTCGCTACTGGCAGGTGTACTTGTGTTTCGCTATGCAGACAAGCAGCGCTAAAGCCTGCCGGCACCTGCCCAGGCAGATCGCGCCGCACCGGCAAACGTGGCGATCGTGGCTCGCCGCCATGGCTCTCCCACGTTCGAGCAGAACGGCGAGCCAGGCGCACCAATGCGCTAGTCGTCAACAAATGACATTTTTATTCTTGGAGTTACCGTGCTTGCCGTTCTAACTGGTTTGCTGCTGACGATCATGGCTTATTGCCTGGCCTCCTGGCTGTTCGCCCGCAGCGGTTACTTCCCTTTGCTCAATCCCGTGCTGGTGGCCACCACGCTTATCATTGTGATCCTGCGCTTCCTGAATATCGAATACAGCAGCTATCTGCTGGGTGCCCATTATCTTTCACTGTTGCTGGGACCGGCCACCGTCGGACTGGCGGTGCCGATTGCAATGCACAGCAGGACCATCAAGAAAAAGCTGCGTCCCATTCTGCTGGCCCTCGTGGTCTCTTCGCTGGTTGCCGTGTGCACGTCGGTCGGTCTGGCCTGGCTGATGGGAGCCGATCGCAACATTTTAATCGGCCTGTCGGTAAAAGCAGCTACCATGCCCATTGCACTGGAACTGGCCCGTTCGCTCGATGGCGCGATCCCGCTGACCGCCGCATTTGTTTTTTTTACCGGTATCCTGGGGGCAACCATCGGCCCGTTCATTTTCAAATGGCTGGGCATCCAGCAAGATGACGTGCGCGGCCTCGCCATGGGCGTTACCTCACATGTGATCGGTACGGCCACGGAGTTCAAGCACAGTCAGGAAGCCGGCTCTTACGCCAGTCTGGGAATGAGCCTGAACGGGATCTTTACCGCCATTGTGATACCGGTGCTGTACTTCCTGTTTTTCTGAGCGCAGGCCAGCGGCAAGCGGCCGGAGCATGCGCGATCATTTCTAGCATAGCGCACACAGCGACAGTTCATTCCTGTCGATGGAGCGATCGATGACGCTCACCCGGGCCTCAGGCAGCAAAAAGATGTGGCACGGAGGAGGCAAGCAACGCCAGGCCGGAGATCGTCAGGAGCATCAGGACCACCAGGCGGAAGCGCTCCGGACTGAATCCCGCATACACGCGGGTACCGATAAAGGATGGAATCAGAATCGCCGGCACCACCAGCAGAAACATGGGCAGCATGGGGCGCGTTACCATGCCTGATACGATGTAGGACAGCATGGTCAGAGATAGCATGGAAAGATTGAAATTCTGGATAATGGCGCGCTGCGTATCACGATTGGAATAGCGCAGCGTACACCACAGTGTTGGCAATACACCGGAAAAACCGCCCAATCCACCCATGATGCCGCCCCCCAGTCCCACGACGGTATTAGCAATGTTGCCGCCGAAGGTTATTTTGGGGAGTTGCCTGGCAAATATCATGACCGGGCACCAGACGATCAGCAGGCCTCCCAGCGCCGCCTTGAACATGTTTACATCAAGCATGGGCAGTAGCATAACGCCCAGCGGGATGCCTGCCACCCCGCCCAATATATATGGCACCAGAATGCGCCAGTCAAAACCGCGCCGCAGCGACAAAGCCCCCACGATCTGCCCGGTCATCCCGCCGAACACCGCCAGCACGGCAGCCAGACGCGGATCCAGCACCCAGGCCCAAAGCGCCATGGACACCAGGCCGAAGCCAAACCCCGACAGACCCTGTACAAAACCGGCGACCACTGCCCCCAGAATCACATAAACATAAATCGTATCCATTACCACTCCCTGCTGCAGATCAGCACACAGGTGGACTGCGGGCGAGCATCATTGCATGTATGTTTATCGGTCACGACTATCCAACAAAATCGTGACGGGGCCGTCATTGATAAGGGACACCTGCATATCGGCGCCAAAAACGCCGACCGGCACCACTTGCCCCAGGCCTGCTGAAAGCAGTTGCACGAAGCGTTCAAAATACGGTTTGGCAAACTCAGGGCGTGCCGCTGCCGTATAGGATGGGCGATTGCCCTTGCGCGTATCGGCCAGCAGGGTAAACTGGCTGACAGCCAGGATCTGTGCGCCCACATCCAGCACCGAGCGATTCATCACGCCATTGTCATCATTAAAGATACGCAACGCCAGCGTTTTTCGCAGCAGATACTGCGCATCCTGTTCTGTATCATCCTGTGCGATGCCAACCAGCAGCAACATGCCGGCACCAATCGCGGAAACCTCGCTGCCATCGACGCACACACGCGCCTGACGCACTCGCTGAACCAGCACCTTCATAATTCAGACCTGCTCCAGCGTGGCAGTAGGAAATGTTGCCGGCGCGACTACTTCCAGCATTTCCAGATCGGCGCTGTGGGCAATTTCGCGATGACGGATGCCCGGAGGCTGATAAACCGAATCGCCTCGCTCCAGGCGGACCACACCGGTCTGTTCGTACTCGAACTCAACCCAGCCTTGCAGCACGTATACAAACTGAAAATCCAGTTGATGCAGATGCGGCACGCCCGACGCTTCATGACCATCCAGCGCGCGAATCACGTGCACGCTATAGCCGCCGGCCGTTGCCTGGGCCACCCCCAGATCGCGGTACTCAAAGAACGCCCGCAAGCCGCGGTCGAATGTCGCGTTTTTCAGATGCGAGATGATCGCGCGTGGCGCGGGCGATGTTGCCTGAGGTTGCGGTGTAAGTGCTTGAGCGGTCGACATTGATGGCTCCCCATTCGTCAGCTAGTCGTGTGCATATCATTGGTCTGCCCGATTGTAACGCCAATGACGCCGCCATACCGGGTTTGCACAGCAGCCCGCTCAGTCTGAATGACGGCTGAATGCGGCATGGACATCGACCAGGCAATGCCCACGTTGCACCACGCAGATCGACTTAACCCGGCCGGGTAGCGCTATTGCCTGGGGACTGTAATTAGTATCCCGTTTTCCGGAAGACCTCGCCGCTGATGGGTTTACCCTGCAATGCATTCTGCAACTTGTCGCGAATCTGCCTGATCGCCAGATAATGATTGGTGGGTCCGGAAATATGCGGTGTCAGGGTGATGGCCGGGTGGGTCCAGAAAGCATGATCGGCTGGCAGTGGCTCTTCGCGCGCCACGTCAAGAACGGCTTGCGACAGATGCCCCGCGTCCAGCAAAGCAATCAGATCGGCCTCTACCAGATGTTCGCCCCGGCCGATATTCATCAGTACGGCACCCTTTGGCAAATGTCCCAGCGTGTCACGATTGAGGATATCGCGTGTCTGATCGGTCAGAGGCAGTACGTTGATCAGAAACTGGCTTGACGCCAGAAAGGCCTCAAACTGGTCTTCACCATGAAAACTCCTGATTGCCGGCAATGCCTTCGGGCTGCGTGACCAGCCCTGGACGGGGTAATCGAGCGCACTTAATGCCTGCGCAATCCGCGCACCGATAACGCCCAGTCCCATGACGCCGATCGTACAATTTTGCACCGGTGTCTGTTCTGCGCCCTGCCACAGGCGACTTTCCCTGTGCTGCTCATAGGCGCCGAAATTCCGTGTGATGCCCGACAGATAATGAATGACATATTCGGTCATGGGATTGGCCAGCCCTGCGTCTTCCAGGCGGATAATGCGGGTAGTGTCGGCAATCTCGGGCTGACGTAAAATAGCATCTACACCTGCGCCCATATTGAAGACCAGATCCAGGGCGCGATAACGAGCAAACAGTGCTGCCGGCGGTTTCCAGACGATCGCAGCGCGCACATCCGGCGCCGGGGATGCTGCCTGTGGGTCAAAGATGTGGGCATCCAGATCGGGAAAGTGCTGCTGTATCACCTTCAGCCATTTCTGCACGGCGGCACCGCTTTCCGATGCGAGTACAACGGGAATCATATATTGTCCTGCTTTATGTCAAATTCGATAATAAATAGTAAATGGCCGCAAGCCTAGCTGCGGCTGTCCAGATAACGGTACCAGGAAATCAATGCGCCCACATAAAGCTTGCGCAGTCCGTAGAACGGCAACCGTTGCACCGGGGTAAATGGTACAGGAAGCGCAGTTTCGTTGCCCGATTGCAGATAGTTCGCAATGGCTTTGCCCATTGCGGTTTGCAAGCCGATACCTCGTCCCTGGCAACCGATATTGAGGATCAGACCCGGTTCAGGTTGATGCAAATGCGGCATGTAGTCCTGCGTCACCGACACCCTTCCACACCAGTAGTATTCAAATTCAATATCCTGCAATTGAGGATAAAGCAAGGTGATGGCCTTTTTCAGATGGTCCCAATCCTGTTTGCCGCGCGGTTCGCGAAAGGGCCCCCGGCCTCCCATCAGGAAGCGGCCGGTATGATCCTTGCGAAAATAAAGCAGCAAATTGCGTGTGTCCGACACCGGCTGACCCTGCGGCAAAATGGTCCTGGCGATATCATCGGGCAACGGCGCGGTCGCCACCTGATAGGTATTCGGATCGACAACCGTCTCTTTCAGGTCCTTCCAGATACCATCACTATACGCATTGGTGCAGACCACCACGCGGCGCGCCTGGACAACATGACCGCTGTCGGTGGTCACCTGCCAGCCACTGCCTTTCTTTTCAATGGACAGCACCGGCGTTCCGGTATGCACCGACACCCCCGCCGCAATGGTGACACGCGCCAGTTCACGTACATAGCTTAGCGGTTGCAATGAGCCGCCGCGCTCATCGAACCAGCCGCCGTAATACTGGTCCGTCCCCAGCAAATCTGCAACATCGCTGCGCGACAGGGGCCGGACGGGCGCATCGCGCTTTTGCCAGTCTGCAACACGCTTGTCTACAATCGCCAGCGCCGACTGGGAGTGCGCCGGCTGAATCCAGCCGTTGCGCGTATGCGGCACATTCAATTTGTAGTGGTCAATCAATGAGAAAACGGTACTGACAGTGGTGCTGGCAAACTCAATCAATTGCTTGCCGCGCTCGGGCCCGTATGCGCTGAGCAATTCGGCAGGATCTTTTTTCAACCCTGGCACCAATTGCCCGCCATTGCGGCCGGACCCGCCAAACCCGATTTCCCTGGCATCGAGCACCATGCACTGCTCGCCCGATTGTGCCAGATGCAGCGCAGTGCTCAGGCCCGCATACCCTGCCCCGATAATCAGGGTATCGGTGTCGGCCGCTGCCGTCAGGGGGGTGGTTACCGGCGGCGCGACGGCAGTATCGTGCCACAACGCGGGAGCCAGGGGAAACCGGTTAGCTGGAAACATGGTACGTCCTTAAATACAAATGCAATAAAATCAGAACGGGTGCAGAACCCGCCGAAGAAAATCCTGGGTCCGGGGATGCTGCGGAGCATTAAGGATATCCGTGGCTTTGCCCTGTTCCACAATCACGCCCTGGTCAAAGAACAGGACGCGATCGGCCACCTCTTTGGCAAAGGCCATTTCATGGGTAACCACGATCATGGTCATGCCTGCGCGCGCCATATCGGCCATGACATTGAGCACTTCGCCAACCAGTTCCGGATCAAGCGCAGAAGTGGGCTCATCAAACAGAATGACTTGCGGCTCCATGGCTAGCGCCCGCGCAATCGCGACCCGTTGCTGCTGACCGCCGGAAAGCTGCTGTGGGTATGATGACAGTTTGTCTGCCAGCCCGACCTTTTCCAGATATTGCGTCGCCGCTTCCCGCGCCTGTGCCCGTTCAATGCCTTTGACATAGATGGGCCCTTCCATGACATTTTCCAGCGCGGTACGATGTGGAAACAAATTGAAGCGCTGAAACACCATGGCTACTTCCTGACGAATCTGTCGCAGATGGTTGCTCTTGCGATCGACTATTTTCTCGTCAATGTGGATAGCCCCTTCTTCGTAGCTTTCCAGGCCATTGATACAGCGCAGGATGGTTGACTTGCCCGACCCCGAGGGACCGACAATACAGACGACTTCGCCATTTTCAACTTTTGCATTGACGCCACGCAGAACGTGATTCTGACCGAAGCGCTTATGAACATTCTCAAGTGTGATCATGCTTTCTTTGTCCGTTTTTCCAGGTACTTCACAAGAAAAATAAGTGGCATGCACATCACCAGATACATGATCGCAACCATGGTAAATACGGTGACATTGTCAAAATTCGATGTGGCCAGCAACTTGCCCTGCATGGCCAGCTCGGCCACGGTAATGGTTGACGCCTGGGACGAGTCCTTGAGCATCATGATCATGGTGTTGCCATACGGCGGCAATGTAATGCGCACCGCCTGCGGCAGGATCACCCGCCGCATCATGGTTGCCCAGGTCATCCCCATCGATTGGGACGCCTCTACCTGACCATGGTCAATAGCCTCGATCCCCGCACGGAAATTCTCCGACTGGTATGCCGAATAGGCGACGCCCAGACCCAGAATGGAAGCCTGGACTGCATTGACATCGATGCCGATATCGGGAAAGACGAAATAGACGTAGAACAGAATAACGATAATAGGAATACCGCGAATAATATTGACGGCACTCTCGCTTAGCCACGCCAGCCAGCGTATGCCGGAACTGCGCATGAGCGCCCAGATCAGGCCTAGCACCGTAGAGAGCAGTAACGAGCCTGCCGTGACAATAAGGGTCGCCTTGACACCCTGCAAAAGCACAGGGAAATACTGGGCAATGCGTACCGACAATTCATCCATAGGGAGCCATTATTCCTGTTGCGTGTGATTGTCGCGACGCCGGCACGCATGGGTGCCGGCACAAGCGGCATGATTATTTTTCAAGCTTCCATTTTTTCAGAATGGAAGTAATGGTGCCATCGGCCTTGAGCGCGTCAATTGCCGTATTGAGTGTCTGCTGCAGTTCAGTTTCGCCCTTGCGGGTAATCAGCCCCAGATCACGCACAACGACCGGCTTGTAGCTTTCCACCAGGCGCACATTCTTGAACATATTGTTGCTCAGATACGCCGCGGCAATCGGCTGATCAACCAGTACTGCCTGCACCCGGCCTTTTTCCAGATCACGCATCATATCGGTTGAAGCGTCATACAGCTTCACATCCGTCACCCCGGCCTTCTGCGCCGGCGCAATATAAGCTGTACCGATCTGGATACCGACGGTTTTACCCTTCAACTGCTCAAGGCTGGTGTATTGCGTCTTGTCGCTATCGGGTACGACCAGCCCTTCTCCATAGCTGAAGATGGTATTGGTGTAGTCAATGATTTTTGCCCGCTCGTCTGTCTTGATCATGGCAGCAGAAATAATATCGATCCGCTTCGATTGCAGGGATCCGATCAGGGCCGAAAACACCATGGGACTGATTTCATAGGTAAAGCCGGCTTTCTTTGACACAGCGTCAATCACATCGACCATTACACCCGCAATTTTGCCTGACTTGGCATCCAGATAGGTAAATGGCATGCCAGTGGGCGTGGAGCCCACCTTATAGTTGTCTGCAGCCAGTGCAACCGAGCCGTTCAGACATGCCGCCAGCATACATACAGATAACAGTTTTTTCATTCCCATGAAGTTCTCCTATTCCCTTTCGGGTTTGGTAATAACCCACAGCACACATGTGTCCTGATCGGTCGGATTGTTCCACTTGCGTGGCATATCGCTCGTATAGCAAAACGTATCGTTCTGCTCAAGCTTCACGTAACGTTTGTCAAACCACAACTGCAATTGTCCGTAGATCACCAGACCGCTAATTTCACCGCTGCGCGTGGTGATCCATTCATCACCGGAGCTGCCGCCTGGCTGGATAATGGCCTGATACAGGTCCACCGAACGACAGCGCGAAGGCGTGATGATTTTCTTGATGATCTTCTTGTCTGTCATCACCACCTGCTTGTGCGACGCAGCTCTGGCAATCCAGCCATCGGTCTGTTCATCAGTGCACTCGGTGTTGCTGAGCAGTTCGCCAAGTGAAATATTGAGCGCTCCCGAAATCCGGTTCAGCATATTGACGGTCGGAGAGGTCATACCGCGCTCAATCTGGCTGAGCGAACCAATTGAGATATCTGCCTTGCGCGCGACCTGCTCCAGGGACAGGCTTTGTTCGCGCCTGATCTCGCGCAGTTGCTGCCCCAGCCAGAAATCGACGAATGACACGATTTTTCCAGTGAATTTAGCACCTGAAGGCGGCGTAACGGTGTCCATGATCTTCACCCATTGTGTCCGTTATATGCAAAATGAAATTTTCATTATTATGAATAATATACATATTTGAAATATTCAACGACCGGGATTACCCTAAAAATTCTGGTAAATCGACAGAAAGATCTTGCCGCGACCGAAAACAGACAAGTTGTGTTTTTTGCCGCGAGACTGTTTTCTCCAAGCAACACCAGTCATCAATTTGCGAGAACGACCGAGAAATAGTGTTGGCAATGCACCAGGATCTGGCACCACACTTCTGACCACTGCCATACTGCCGGCATAAATCAACTTGAGCTGGTAGTCAACCTGCACTGGCAATTATTTTTAGATCTGACTCAGACAGGGCAATAAATACAGTTCGTATCCATGACTCCGACTAAATGTCTGATGGACAGTTTGGTGATTAGCGAACCTGCAGTCCGGGAGCGCGTGATCGCTTTGACGCATACGCTTGCCCTATACATAGCAACAGATATAACAACAGATCAGCGACATGCGGGAACAAAATTTTTAGTGACCGTCTTTCGGAGTTAAATTATAGTTGTGATATTTTTTGAGGAGTTTGCAATGCGCAGCGCTGCACCAAAGCTACTTTCAATCCTGTTAGCCTCTGTCTTCGTCTGTGCCCACGCACAGCCACTTGCCAATGACAACGACAACCGGCCACGGGCGCGCGATATCGGCCTGGTCAGCGGCGTGCTGCCACCGGGCAAACTGAATGCAATCACAGACGTCAACGGCGTTCTGGTTGGACAGACCACACTGAACAAGGGCGATGACATACGCACCGGCGTAACGGCAATCCTGCCCCATGCGGGCAACCTCTTCAAAGAGAAGGTGGCTGCCGCTGTTTATGTCGGAAACGGGTTCGGCAAACTCATGGGTTCAACCCAGATCAGCGAACTGGGCGAGATTGAGACACCCATCCTGTTGACCGGAACGCTCAACGTGCCCCGGGTGGCCGACGCCCTGCTGGACTGGATGCTGGCGCTGCCGGGTAACGAGGACGTAAGGTCGATCAATGCCGTGGTGGGCGAGACCAATGATGGACAGCTTAACGACCTGCGCGGCCGGCACGTTGGCCAGGAGCAAGTATTCGCTGCATTGAAATCTGCCAGCAATGGTCCTGTCGAAGAAGGTGCCGTGGGCGCTGGCACCGGCACAGAGGCCTTCGGATTCAAGGGCGGCATCGGCACATCATCGAGGGTTGTGCCCGAAAGCGCAGGCGGCTACACGGTGGGCGTGCTGGTGCAGACCAACTTCGGCGGCGTGCTTACCATGAACGGCGCACCGGTAGGCAAGGAACTGGGCCGTTACTATTTGAAGGAAGCGCTCGAAGGTAAAAAGGTCAGCGCGCTTGCCGAGCACGGTGTGTTGACGCTAACGAAAAATGATCCAATCCAGCTTGATCACGTCAGCGATCGTGCGGATGGCTCCATCATGATGATCGTGGCCACCGATGCACCGCTTGGTAGCAGAAACCTGGAGCGACTGGCCAAAAGAGCAATGCTCGGACTGGCCCGCACGGGATCGCCGGCGACCAATGGCAGTGGCGATTACGTGATTGCCTTTAGCACTGCACCGGAAGCCCGGATCAATTCTTCTGATGCGGTACGGGAAACGAAAGTGCTTGGCAATAACGCCATGTCGCCGCTCTTTCTTGCGACGGTAGAGGCAACCGAGGAAGCCATTTATAACTCGTTGCTTAAAGCCAAAACAACCACGGGCAGGGACGGCCGTGTTGTGGAAGCGCTGCCGATAGACAAAACTGTGGAGATTCTGAAAAAATATGGCGCAGTAAAATAGGTTCAGGTTTGTAGACAAGAGTGGATATGACCGTGATGTCCGTGGCGGCCATATCCACTCTTTTTGCCAGCAAAACAACCCGCATGTTCAGGCCCTTTTCATCATGTGGACTGACAACAATTGCTTGCGATTTTCAAACATGAATCGGCTGTTTGATAGAATGAGGGCTGTCTATCCAAAAACCTGACCCATGAAACAATATAGCCGCGGTTTGATGTGGTTCCGTCGTGACCTGCGCATGACTGACAATTACCCACTGTTTCAGGCGCTGCGTCAATGTGAAACGGTGTTCTGCCTGTTTATCTTCGACACCCATATTCTTTCTACCCTCCCCCCTGACGATCGCCGCGTGGCATTCATTGATGCATGCCTGGACGACCTGCAACGCCAGTTGCAGCAAGCAGGTTCGGGGCTGATCGTGCGTCACGGCACACCGCAGCAAATCATCCCGACCATCGCACGGGAACTGAACGTAGAGGCGGTATTTGCCGGCAGAGATTACGAGCCACAGGCAAAAGCGCGCGACCAACACGTGGGCGCCGGGCTGCAATCGGATAACCGATCGCTTTTCCTGTTCAAAGATCAGGTCATTTTTGAGATCGACGAAATACTCAACGGGCAGGGTCGTCCATACAAGGTATTTACCGCGTATAAAAATGCCTGGCTAAAAGCCTTACGCAGTGAACACTATCGCGCTGCGCCGGTCGAAACACTGGCGGACGCGCTGGCGCCTGTCCCGCAAGCGCTGGCGCAGCGCCCGGGCCTGAAGGAGATCGGCTTTGTGCCGCCTGCGCAGCCGGTGCCGATGGCAGCCGGCAGCAGCGGCGCCCAGGATGTACTCCAGGATTTTCTGCCCCGCATGAGCACCTATGTTGCCAAACGTGATTATCCGGCACTGCGAGGTCCGAGCTATTTATCTGTGCATTTGCGGTTCGGCACCCTATCCATCCGCACGTTGGTCAGGACCGCTATGTCGGCAATGTCCACGGGCAACCAGGGCGCCGCAACCTGGCTGAGCGAGCTGATCTGGCGAGATTTTTATTTCATGATCCTGCATCATTATCCGCAGGTGGTCGACCATGCATTCAATACCAAATATGACGCGATTGAATGGGAAAGCGGACCGCAAGCTAAGCGCCACTTCCAGGCGTGGTGTCAGGGAGAAACAGGCTATCCGATCGTCGATGCCGGCATGCGCCAACTGAATCAAACGGGCTATATGCACAACCGGCTGCGCATGATTGTTGCCAGCTTTCTGACCAAGGACCTGGGCATTGACTGGAGACGGGGTGAGCGATATTTCGCGTTGAAGTTGAATGACTTTGACCTGGCCGCAAACAATGGCGGCTGGCAATGGGCCGCCTCAACCGGCTGTGATGCCCAGCCCTATTTTCGTATATTCAACCCAATCACCCAATCACAGAAATTTGATCCGGACGGAAAATTCATACGCCGCTATGTGCCCGAGCTGGCGTCCCTGTCCGGCAAACACATCCATGCTCCGTGGACGGCAGGCGATCAGATACTGTGGACCGCGCAGATTGAGCTGGATAGAACGTATCCACGCCCTATTGTGGATCACAATGCTGCGCGCAGAATTGCGCTGGCCAGATATGGCGAATTGAAGGATAGGTAAGATCTGGGAAAATCGATAAACAGTTCCTCACCCTTAACGGTGCAGGCTAACATTACATTCGTAAATTAATACGTGATGGTTACCGTAATCGTATCCTTGTAATCGGCTGCCCTTAACCCGGCCTGTGGCGGGACGCTGCCATATACCGTCGCATTCTGCGTTACCCCTGTTGCCACGCCGGCAAGCGTCTCTGCGGTGTTAAGTGCAGCTCCCCACCGCTGCGCACGGGCCGCGTCTTTGTATAATTCGTAATTGATAAACTGACCATCACCCGCTTTCATACGCCGTTGATTACCCACCGCATACAAACCGTTATTCAAACCGATTTGATAAGGCGTTCCTTTGGTGCACGATGAAGCGATCGTGCTGGTTGACGTCACGTTTGCAGAAAAATTACTTGGGTGAATACCGAAACCCAAGGGCTGGGCACTGATCTTGCAGGCGCTGATCAACGTTGCCGTAACTGACAACGGAATGTTCGCAGGTGATAAATCCAGGCAAGGGCTTTGTCCAGCTACCGACACAAGCGCCATCCGCACGGTGACCGGCAGCGTCGAATTGTACTGCCCAATACTGCGTTGCATAAACGGATTGGCCGCCGGCAACCGGCCATAAATCGTTTGCGAACCGCTGGCGGTCGCAAGCAATCCAAGGGTGTACGGGCCATGCAGAATCGTTACAGGCGGGCTACCCGATCCGTAAACATTACCAAATACGGTCGTTCTTGCGGGATTAGAATAAACGTTATATGTCAGCTTTTCAGAAGCGATGGTAGTGTGGGTCAATTCGCGGTTGTTCACATCGGCGTCTTGCGGGCCTGGCCCGATTTCGATACACACCTTTATATAGCTCAGCAACGAAATCAGTGAGCTGCAGCTATAGTTGACCGTCGCATTGACATCGACTGCACCTGCCGTAACGGGATTGATATTGCCAAAATTGAGCGTCGTGACAGTGGCTGTACAACTGGCCAGCGCCTTCTCAGTCACAAACAGAGAAGCTATAGTGAAAACACATAGTAGACAGAACAATTTAAGCATGCGCATGATATTTTATTCCTTGCATACCAATGGCCCGAGGCGCGGTATTGTGTCTTCAGTATTAGTGTAATCGAACTGAACCTGGCAGGTGCCAGACTTCAGCGACGCGCTGACCTGATTGTGCGACTGCAATTGTTCCAGATACGCAATGCCATCATAACCCACAATGGTTCCTGACCCGCCATTGAGCACGATCCGTGTTCCCAATGGCAACGGTTGACCGTCACGATCATGCAGGATGACTGTAGCCGAACGTGCCGGGGCCACCTTGAACAACACCCGCGTACCCGATCCTCTTTCCGGCGCGACAGTCGTATTCACTTTATCGATCATCATGTTCGCCGGCAGTGCCGACGGGTCAATGGCAATCTGGTTTTTCTGATAGGCATTCAAAGGCGTCACGATCAGCAAACCGCTATTATTGGTTGTGCCATAGTTGCGGTTTTCCAGCTGAACCGGTACATCCTTGACGCCATTGGTCGAGACCACCGCAAACCCATCCGTAATCTGCCGGCTGGCAAACACGCCGCCAGACATCAGCACCAGCGAACCCGTCGTATTCGCGAATGCCGCACTGTTTCCCTTGTCGCTCTGCACTCCCGCTGAATACTCGCCGTAACGCCCACGATAATTGGCGCTTGCATACAAGCCGGCAGACTGTCGTTCGTATTGCGACTGAACCATCCAGGATAATCCTTCATCGTCTTCAGATCGCCGGAACACACTGGCCGTGTAGCGGTTAGTGTCGTTGAGTGCGGTGGCCGACACATAGGCCGAATAGCGTTGATCAAAATTGAAGGACACGCCCAGAAACAGCGTCTGGCGCCCGGATTTGCCCAGGTCCTTGTTGTAGTTCAGTGTCACATTCACTGTGTCATTGAGTTGTTTGTTCCAGTAGACATTCAGGTAGCGATCTGCCGGCTGACCGAAGTACTTAAGGTTAATGTAGCTGACGCCAAGCTGGCCCCATTGATCCAGATTGACACCACCCGACAAAATCCGGTTGGTTTCAGGTACTTCTGAACCATACAGCGACGCAACATCACGATAGGTTTTCTGCGCTTTTTTCAGATCAGCACTCACATGAAAACGACTGCCCTGCCACTGATATCCCCAACTGTAGAGGCTGCCCTTGACATTATTGTGCCGACTGCTTGCATACGAACCGGTTACCACGCCGAACTGCCCCAGCCGCGCGTTGACGCCGGCACCGTAGTTCACCAGTTTCTTGGTGCTCTCGGCATGCGCTTCGGCAGTGATTGCATTGGTCACCCCGTAGCGAATTGAACCTGAATACATGGGATCATGGCCATAGTCAAATGATTTGATCCCGTAAGATTTGCGGACATAGCCGGCCTCGATGGACCAGTCTGCCAGCCCCTTTTTCAATAAGGTCGTGCTATTGTAAAAAGGCAGCTCTACTGCGCGTTGCTTGCCCATTGCGTCTGTCAACACCAGCGTCGCGTTTCCAGCCCCACTGATATAAGGCATGGTCTGAATATTGAAGGGGCCTGCCGGTACCTCTTGTTCGAACTGTTTGATCCCATTCACATAGAGTTCTGCATTTGACGGAATATCTGCTGAACCCAGAAACGAAGGCAAAGGCGCGGTAGAAAAATAGGGCTTCAGGGCAAAATTGCGACTGAGCTGAATGCCACCGATGCGGGTGGCCCGCGACCATGGTACCGCCGCGGTATGGGTATCGCCTAGCCGCAGGCTTATGGCACTGCCCGGCCAGGAGGTTTCCCACTGTGTATCCAGGCGCACTGAATCACTCTGCCCTGCAATCTGCTGAGCGCCGGTTTCTTTCTTGAACAGTGCAGTACTGCTCAATACGCCCAGCGGACTGAAAAACCTTAACTCGGAAAAAGCGCTGACCGATTTATATCGCTTTGTTGAGTACCATGCGTAAATGTCATAATTGAGCAGCAGCCCTGTACCGGAAGAAACTTCAATATCAGGGGACGTTTCATTTGTCAGCTCAGTCGCCTCCAGATCCAGCTCATCCAATGGCGCTGTCATGGAGATGCGCTGTACGTCCTGGCTATAGCGGTAATTGAGCCGATCAATATCATCCAGCGCAATAGGTGACGAGGAATCGTCAGGCACGCGAAAACCCATGTCTCGCAACACCCTGGGACTGGCAGACAATTTGCCGTTTTTCTCTATGAAGGGGGTCAGATTGCCGATCGGATTGCCGTTCAGCGAGGTCTCAAGATAAACAGTATTGAATCCCGCATCAGTCTGTGCGTTGGCGTCGTTCTGCCGGACCGGCGGCGGAATATGTTGTGCGCTGGCCGATTCAGCAAGCGCGCAACATATCGTCAGCAGAGCAGCAACCTTTCCCTGTCTTGCCCATTCAGCCATTCGCAGCCATAGCCATTTTCCAAAAACCTATTGGTTCAACAGGCGATCAAAATGTCACTGTAGCCGTAATGGTGTCTTGATAATTTCCGACAGTGTAATTGGTGCTCGGAACCCGACCATATACGGTATGGGTATCCTGCGTGCCGGTTCCTGTTGCCGCTTTGGTGTTGGTATCAAGCGTGTTGCCCCAGACCGTGGCATAGCTCGCATCCTGATAAAGCTGGTAAGGCACAAAATCGGCCGTATTGTCAGGTGCAGTGCTAACACCTATCATCCGCCGGGTGTTGACATCGGCCGCCGTACTGGCGTGGAGCCCTTCGTTCAAGCCCAATTGGTAGGCCGCGCCAGTGGTGCAAGTGACAACCAAATCAGTCGAACCTGCGACCTGCGTCTGGAAAGAGTCATGCGAGCCGAAGGCCAGCGTTGACGCCCCATTTCCCAATGTGCTGATATTGCATGACGGTGTTATGGAAATCGTGACATCAAACGTAGTGGCCTCCGATGCCGCACGGGCACTCATGGAAACCAGCGTGACTGCCATCCCCACACACATGACCATTATCTTGGCTTTCATTATTATTCCTATTACTGGTTAGTGCTGCATTTAGGATAAGGCCCCTCGCCTTATCTATAGAGTCACAATAGCAAATGTGATAATTTGATTCAAGCACCAAAATGGCGCAATGTTGCATTTAAACAATATTGTTACAATAAAGTTACTTTTCGGGCAATAAACCAGGACGCCCGTTGAATGGCCACGGGATTTTGCAGTATTTACCTGATGCCAGGAACAGCGATTTCTATTGTCTTGCCGTTCATGACTGCATGAAAGGTTCCTCCCCTTGAAAATAATCGGGTATTTTTAGAAATAGACCACTGTCTGCCACTATTGGCCAGTGCGTAACCAAACAATCCTTTATTAATCGCGAGGGTCTGCCCGCTTCTGCCGGTGAATGTCAAATCACTCAATTTTGCCCGGGTTGTTCCTGAATTTTTTACCGTTAACACGACACCGCCTTTGGGATCCGCTGCCAGATGCCAGCTCAGCTCGGGCGGCGTGGGTGCATTGGCTGCCTGAATAAACACCGGGATGGAATATCTCAGGGCGAATGTCAGGCCTTTGCTCGTGGCGCTCTCCAAAGGCAATTCATCCACGACAATACGGTATGAGCGCTCTATCGGCACTGCAGGCTGTCCCACTTTGACCAAACGGACAAATTGTTTGCCACCGCCTGGAATTTTAGCCATGGGAGGGCTGGCCACGAAATCTGTCGTTGGCGCAAGTACATCCGTTTTATTATTTTGCACCCATTCGAACACCCGAACCTGCACGTCCATTGCAGCATTTGAAGTATTGGTCAGCCACAAACCGTCGGATTTTTGTGTCTGCTTGATATCCAGGACAATGGGTGTAACCTGCAGGCCAGCCCCAATGGCAGAATGTCCGCTCGCAAGTAAAACCGCAAGTACTATATAACGAAACAATGATCGCATTGAACAAGCTCCTTGGTAACACGCCAGATCTGAAGTCATGGTAACGTTGATCAAGGGTATTGCCAAGTCATTAAAATAGCCAGGATGCCAACTCCAATCATGACAAAAGCAATAATTATCTCGCCGGATCAGGTATCCGGCAACTGTTCGGTTTGTTGATGAGCGCAATCGCTGCAGCAGGGTTCCCGTGGCCGTTCAGCACTCGGGGGAGCAAATGCGAGATACTCGAGAAATATGAAAAATTCGAACCATGACGATGGCCCGATGTTGGCCGAATGATCATATGATCATGCTCGTTACCTGGGCGCATTTCTTTTTGCACTTGCCAGTCGCGTGCGTCGTCATGAGCGCAGGCCGTCATTCCCGGTCGGGTGGGTACCGGGAATGATTAAAGATGTGCTGTTAGCTGGCTTTGGCCGCCAGATACATTTCTGTCAGGCGAATCCAGTAGCTGGCGCCGATCGGGATCAGATTGTCGTTGAAATCATAGCTCGGGTTGTGCAGCATGCAGGGGCCCAGGCCATGGTCCGGCTCACGATGGTTGCCCTCGCCATTTCCCAGAAAGACATAACTGCCAGGGCGCTCGCGCAGGAAGAAGGAGAAGTCTTCGGAGGGCATGACCTGCACATTCTCGCGCACCATGTCGGCACTGCGATCACCATACAGCGACTCCATGACCTGGCGGCAGAACTCGGTTTCATCTGGCGTGTTCACCAATGGCGGATATCTGCGGTCGAATTCTACTTCGCAGGTACAGCCAAAGCTGCTGGCAATCTGCGTGGCCAGCTCGCGCATGCGTTTTTCCATCACGTCGATCACGTCATCGGAAAAGCAGCGTACCGCACCGGCCAGCCAGCCACTATCGGGAATCACGTTATTGGCCGACCCGGTATGAATTTGCGTAATGGATAAGACCGCCGGATCAATTGGACGAACCGAACGCGATACGATCGTCTGCAGCGCCACCGCAATCTGGGCAATCGCCGGGACCGGATCGGCGCAATCGGCAGGCGCTGCCGCGTGACCGCCCTTTCCAGAAACGGTGATCCTGAATACATTGCTGGAGGCCATCAGCGGGCCACTGCGATAGCCGAATGCCCCTTCGGGTAGCCCAGGCCAATTGTGCATGCCGAAAATGGCTTCGCAGGGAAACCGCTCCAGCAACCCGTCGTCAAGCATGGCTTTGGCGCCCGCGGCGCCCTCTTCGGCTGGCTGGAATATCAGGTGTACCGTACCGTCGAAATTACGCGTCTCGTTCAGGTAGTGCGCTGCAGTAAGCAGCATGGTGGTATGCCCATCGTGGCCGCAGCCATGCATTTTGCCGTCATGCTGCGAACGGTGCGCAAAACGGTTTTCTTCCTGCATGGGTAGCGCGTCCATGTCGGCACGCAAAGCAATGGCCTTGTCGGCACTACCTGCCCGGATGGTTGCAACCACGCCGGTTTTGCCGATGCCCTCTTCGTAAGGGATGCCCCATTCCTTGAGCTTGCGGCAAATGACCTGTGCGGTCCGGTTTTCTTCGTAAGCCAGTTCGGGGTGCGCGTGGATATCCCTACGCACATCCACCATTTCCTGAAGATTCTTGATTTCTAACATATTGCGTTCCGGAGATTCCAATAGAATCATCATAATCCGGTTTAGGCCAACTGGCAAAGCGGCCGTGCGTTTTCCAGAATAAACTGCTGAGAATCGCGTAACAGATTGGAATATAACGCATTCAGGGGCAATCCCTTGGCCTGAAATGCTTTATTCAAAAGCGGCGGCAGCGCGCTGCAGGCGATCGGCAACCGCATCCCACCGCTGGTCTGCGGGCAGGCGCTGGATCAGCAAATGGTCCAGATTCTGCTGGTCGGCCTCGCGCAGCAGCGCATACAGGTCATGTGCATAGCGGACCGGGTCAGAAGACACCTGATGCCACTGCAACTGTGCAGGCAGGGCCGGTGGCGGCGCGTCAAACGCATAAATGGCCCAGCGCTCGTGCCCGGGACGCGCGGCCAGCAGGTCTTCCAGGTTTGTGGTGTCGAACAGGCTGAGCCGGGTTTGCGGCGCATAATGGGCTTTCAGCGTGCCCGAGGCACGAGGAACCGCGGCGTCCGGGCTGGCCGGCGTGTAGCCCAGCACCTGCGCCAGTTGCGCTGCGGAAATATGACCAGGACGAAGCAGTACGACCGGCATGCCCTGCGCAATGCGCGAGACGTCCACAATCGTCGATTCAATGCCAATCTCGGTATCGCCGCCTTCGAGCACCGGCATGCCATCGGCGCATTCCTGGGGAAATTCGTCGCGTACGTGCTGGGCTTTAGTCGGAGACACATGACCGAACCGGTTGGCAGAAGGCGCGGCAATACCAGCCTGCCCAGAGGGGCGCAGGCGGGCGAAAGCGCGGATCAGCGCCAGTGCGACCGGGTGCGACGGGCACCGCAGGCCGATACTGTCCTGCCCGCCGGTCACCACATTGGTAATGGCCGGGTTTTTCGGCAGGATCAGCGTCAATGGTCCCGGCCAGAACGCCTGCATCAGCTTTTGCGCTTCTGCCGGAACGTCCCGCGTCCAATAGGACAGATCCGCCTCCGGCGCGATATGGACAATGAGTGGATGGTTGGCTGGCCGCTGCTTGGCCTGGTAGATTTTGGCCACAGCCTGCGCACTCTCAGCGTCGGCGCCCAGACCATAAACAGTCTCGGTAGGCAGCGCCACCAAGCCGCCTTCGTTCAAAACGCGTGCGGCATGGTCAATCGAGCTTGTCATATCGGTCATGGAAATGGTCTGTGTCGCGTGGTCATCGGGTGCAATCCGGGGTTGCCTGGACTGCCTCTTGAGATTACATGGTGTAGGTATACGGTTAAAACCGGTCAGGACAAAACGGTGCGAATTCCCATTTTGCGAATCACATCCCGTGCCCGTTGCTTGGCCTGCTCAATGGTGGCACCCACAACGTTGATATGTCCGACCTTGCGCCCCGGGCGCGGCTCATCCTTGCCATAAAGATGCAACGACACGCCCGGGATAGCGAGAATGTCGTGCCATTGCGGTTCCCGCGCATGGCTGGCATTGCCATTGAACCAGCAATCGCCCAGGATATTGAGCATGACCACAGGCGTGAGCAGGTCTGTCGCGCCCAACGGCATGCCCGTCATGACACGCACCTGCTGTTCAAACTGGCTGGTGACACAGGCGTCCATCGTGTAGTGGCCGCTGTTGTGCGGACGGGGGGCTATTTCGTTTGCAATCAAACGACCGTCAGACAGCACAAAGAATTCGACACACAGCACGCCCTGGTAATTGAGCCCCTCGGCAACGCGCAAGGCTGCTTGCCTGGCCTGCCTGGCCAGATCTTCGTTGATCAGATCCGGGGCGACAACCGTACTGGCAAGAATGCCGTTTTCATGAGTGTTGATACCGATCGGGAAAATCGCAGTCTCTCCGCTGATCGCCCGCGCCATGACAACTGAAATTTCATAATCCAGCGGCAACATGGCTTCAAGCACGCAGGGAATTTGTCCAAAATCACGAAAGGCTTCAATGGCTTCGCTCCGGGTCGATACCCGTTGCTGACCCTTGCCGTCATAACCCAGGCGAGCCACTTTCAGAATGCCGGGAAACAGTGCGTCCTGCGCCTGTTCCAGGTCGCTCACCTCGCGAACCTCGCAATAAGGCGCAACAGGAATATCCTGGGCACTGATAAATGCCTTTTCGGCAATCCGGTCCTGTACGACGGCAACGGCCGCTGCGCCTGGCGTAACACGGCAGCTTGCAGACAATTGCTTCAGACTGCTGGCCGGCACGTTTTCAAATTCCGTCGTGACGGCAGGCGTGACCGCGGCCAGTTCCCTGAGTGCAACAATATCATCGTAGGCTGCGGCCATATGCCGTTCAGCCACCATGCCCGCAGGACTGTTGCCGGACGGATCCAGAACAACGACCTTGTACCCCAGTTTCTGTGCTTCGTGGCAGAACATGCGACCCAGCTGGCCGCCGCCCAGCATGCCCAGCCATTCGCCAGGTTGAATGCGGTCAGAAAGTGCTATTGGTTTGTGCATTGCGAAAATTCTCTTTCAGTTCTTAGTAGCCGGCGGCAATGTCATCGCCCTTGCCGTATTGGTCTGTTTTTCGCGGAACGCGCGCAATTGCTCGCGCAACGCCGGGTTGTTCATGGCCAGCATGGCAATCACATGCAGCGCTGCATTGGCGGCGCCGGCTTCGCCGATGGCAAAGGTGGCAACAGGAACGCCCTTGGGCATTTGCACAATGGACAGCAGGGAATCTTCGCCGCGCAGATAGCGCGACGGGACCGGCACCCCAAACACCGGCACTTCTGTGAGCGCTGCCATCATGCCAGGCAAATGCGCTGCACCGCCGGCGCCGGCAATAATCGCCCGCAGACCGCGGTCATAGGCTGTCGCGCCATAATCGGCCATATCTTGCGGCATACGATGCGCCGAAATGACCTGGGCTTGATAGGACACGCCGAATTGCTCAAGCATGTCCGTGGCGTTTTTCATGATGTCCCAATCGCTGGACGAGCCCATGATGACACCGACCAGCGCCTGATCTGCCGGTCTTGAATCAGTATTGCGATTACCTGAGTTGACTGTTTCGTTCATAACGCCCTGCTTATCCGATCAGGCGGGTGGCCGCCTCACGATATTTGTCGGCCGTTTTCTGCAACACGTCCTGCGGCAGCCGCGGCGCGGGCGCTGTCTTATCCCAGGGCTGAGTCTCCAGCCAGTCGCGCACAAACTGCTTATCAAAGGATGGCGGGCTGATGCCTGTCTGATACGAGTCAGCGGGCCAGAAACGGGAAGAGTCGGGCGTGAGCACTTCATCCATCAGGTGCAGGACGCCGTTGTCGTCCAGGCCGAATTCAAATTTGGTATCGGCAATCAGGATACCTTTTTCTGCGGCATAGTCGGCCGCCTCGGTGTAAAGGCGCAGCGTGATATCACGAATCTGCTCGGCAACCTCCTGGCCGACTTCGCGCACGACATGGGCGAAATCGACATTCTCATCATGAGAACCCATTTCGGCCTTGGCCGCCGGGGTAAAGATAGGTAATGCCAGTTTCTGCGCCTGCACCAGGCCCTCCGGCAGACTGACGCCGCAGACGGCACCGGTTTTCTGATAATCGTTCCAGCCCGACCCGATCAAATAGCCGCGGGCAACCGCTTCCACCAACACAGGCTTGAGGCGCTTGACAACCATGGCCCGGCCCCGGACCTGGTCTGCTTCCGAGGGCTGCACCACCTCTTCGGGAGCAATGCCCGTCACATGAGTGGGAATAATATGTCCCAATTTCTTCAACCAGAACTCCGTAAGTTCGGTAAGCACCTGGCCCTTGCCGGGAATAGGATCATCCAGAATCACATCAAACGCTGAAATACGATCAGAAGCAACAATCAACAGTTTGTCGTCGCCCACGGCGTACATATCACGGACTTTGCCGCGTGCCAGCAGTGGCAGGGACTGAATATCAGATTGAAGAAGCGCAGATGTCACCGGAAATCCTTTGCAAGGGAAAGTATCATGCCGTACGCGGGCGCGTGAAGTACTGGCGCGGGCGTACGATCATGGAATAGAAATGGGATTAATCCGTTATTTTACCGCCATATGCCGCATTTGAACGTAAAAACCCCCGCCACAACGCATCGTCGTGGCGGGGTTTCCCAGACAGGCCGTCCCGGAAGACGGTTCAATCGTCTTATTTTATCTGTTGAGACAGCTTACCTGCAGCATAGGCTGCGGCCATTTCAGACAGGGCAATCGGCTTGATTTTGCTGGCGTTGCCGGCGGTACCGAATTCCTGATAGCGCGCCACGCAGATTTTCTTGGCGGCTTCGCGAGCTGGCTTGTTGTATTCACGTGGGTCGAACTTGCCGGGGTTTTCACCCAGGAAACGGCGAATGGCGCCTGTCATGGCAAGACGGATATCGGTATCGATATTGACCTTGCGCACGCCAAACTTGATCGCTTCCTGAATTTCTTCGACCGGCACGCCATAGGTTTCTTTCATGTCGCCACCGAACTCACGGATTTCGGCCAGCAATTCCTGGGGAACACTGGAGCTGCCATGCATAACCAGGTGCGTATTAGGCAAGCGGGCGTGGATTTCCTTGATGCGATTGATGGACAGAATATCGCCGGTAGGCTTGCGGGTAAATTTGTAGGCGCCATGGCTGGTACCAATAGCGATCGCCAGCGCATCCAACTGGGTGCGACGGACAAAATCTGCAGCCTGCTCCGGATCGGTAAGCAACTGTTCCATGGTCATGGTGCCTTCTGCACCGTGGCCGTCTTCCTTGTCGCCTTTCATGGTTTCAAGCGAACCCAGGCAACCCAGTTCACCTTCAACGGTGACACCGACCTTGTGTGCAAGATCGACAACCTTCTTGGTTACTTCCACGTTGTATTCATACTCGGCAATGGTTTTACCGTCGGCCATGAGAGAGCCGTCCATCATGACACTTGAAAAACCAAGATTGATGGCGCCCTGACAGATTTCAGGTGACTGGCCATGATCCTGGTGCATGACTACCGGGATTTCCGGATAGCTCTCTACTGCAGCCTGGATCAGGTATTTGAGAAAACCTTCGCCTGCGTATTTACGCGCACCAGCAGAGGCCTGCATGATGACCGGACTGTTGGTTTCCTTGGCCGCTTCCATGATGGCCTGCACCTGCTCCAGATTGTTCACGTTGAAGGCGGGAATACCATAGCCGTTTTCCGCGGCATGATCCAGTAATTGGCGCATAGAAACGAGTGCCATGTAACGATCTCCTGAAATTGAAAAATATCTGAACAGCCACTATTTTAAGTGGGAAACCGCATATAAGGCGCAGGAACCCGGCTTTTTACCAAATTTACCAATTGTGACATCACAACTGTCACGCTTTGGGCTCACGCCGCGCCGATTTTGGCCTGAAAGCCGCGACCACATCGTCCCGGGTCTCTATATAGGGACCGCCGATCAGGTCAATACAATAAGGCACGGCGGCAAAGATGCCTGGCACTTTTACTTTGCCCTGTTCATCGCGCAAGCCTTCCAGGGTTTCCTGTATGGCTTTGGGCTGGCCCGGCAGATTAATAATCAGCGCAGCATGGTCGGCAACTTCGCGGATGACCGCGACCTGTCGGGACAGGATGGCGGTCGGGACAAAGGCCAGGCTGATCTGACGCATTTGTTCCCCGAAACCAGGCATCTGCTTGCTGGCGACCGCCAGCGTTGCTTCGGGTGTAACGTCGCGCCGAGCCGGGCCCGTACCACCGGTGGTGAGCACCAGATCGCATCCCTGCTGATCCACCAGTTCGATCAGCGTCTCGGAAATGGTTTTCTGCTCATCGGCAATCAACCTGGGGCAAGTGCGAAACGGCGATTGCAGGACACGCTCCAGCCAGGCCTGCAGCGACGGGATGCCTTTGTCCTCGTAGACACCGGATGTGGCCCGGTCCGAGACGGAAACCAGCCCGACAATGAGTTCGTCCGGATGCGTTCTTGTTATTGCAGTTGTGTTCATTTCAATCCTGATACCTGATAACGACGATTCTGCAGGCATGGCAGAAGTTCGCGAACTTCTGCAATACGTTGCGACGACAGGGTATGGACAGCCAGGCCCGGGTCGGCGGTAGCGGTGGCCAGCACCATGCCCAGTGGATCCACGACCATGCTCAGTCCGCAATTGCGTGGCGCAGTCTGCCCTGATGCCAATACATAGCTGGTGTTTTCAATAGCGCGGGCCCGCAGCAATATTTCCCAATGGTTTTCCTTGAGCGGGCCGGCAAGCCAGGCCGCACTCACCGACAGGACATCGGCCCCCTGGTCAATGAGCGCGCGGGCCAGTTCCGGAAAGCGCAGATCATAGCAGTTGATCAGACCAACCCGAAACCCTTTGATATCGAACAGACCCAGTTCGGCGTTTTCTTCGGTAAAACTGCCGGGCCGCACTTTGTCTGACTCCTTGAACTTGAATGCATCATAGACATGCATTTTGGCATAACGAAGCACCTGCGCGCCGGTGTTGTCAAGAACCAGTAGCTGATTGGTCACCCGTTCATCGCCCGGCTGGTCTGCCAGACTCAATACCCCAACCACGATATGCATGTTGTGGTCACGCGCCAGATCCTGCATGTAGCGGATAAAGGCAGGAGAGTTGTTGCCGGCTGTCTCGCGCAATTGCGGCAGCGGCGAGCCGAAAGAACACATGGATGCCTCGGGCAGGACCAGCAGTTGCACGCCCTGCTCTGCCGCCTGCGTTACCAGGGTATGGATATGTTTCTTATTGGGTTCGATCTCGTTGACGGCGGCAAACTGGCCGACGCCAACTTTCAGTTGTGAATGAGCTGTATTGGTTTGCATGGAGCACCACTTGATTGGAATGTTTACTCAATTATGCAACAGATCGCAGCGACTGTGTTCGGTATTGGCGAAGGAGAAAATACCAAGCCAATGATATTATTTATTGTGAGAGCCCTGTCTTTTCCTGTGCTCATCCTGAGTTTTACGTTTCCCCTCCCTTTGTACATAATGTCGTTGGCCGTCTTTTATACAAGCGCGCGCCCCATGATGAAATAGCACTCTCTTGCGAAAAAAATTGCTGACAGAACCTGTTATCTGCTACGGTATTGTGTCTTTTTCCCGTGCAACGAATGAGCCCCGATCACGGCTGCTGTCCCAGTTGCGGGCGCAACTGCGCGCCGCGTATATTGACACGCACCCGATCCTGCGTCTGGTCGTTGTCATCGCGCGCTTCAATCAGGTGGCTGCCCGGTACGGGATACCAGGCAAAGGGATTGGCGTCGCTCAGGAACCGCCCGTCCACGTACCAGCGCACGGTTGCGTGCCTGCCACCGGCCGGTGTGGTGGTCAATAACTGCAGGCGTTGATTGTCTGCCGGGATATCGGGATCTAGAGCGATAATGGTACCGTCGGCCGGCGTGCGAATAACCATGCGCCCGGAAGCCGGTGCCGCGGCGGAAGATGCCAGCGCGATGCGCGACATCTCGGTGCCCGGCAGAAAATATTCGGTTCGCGCTGCTTCAAGATTATTTTCAAATGTGATATCCGACTGCGCCAGCCCGGTCGGCATGGCTGGAGGATGGCTGGGCTGCGCCCGATGAAGATAACGCATGATGTCATGCCACACCGGCCCTGCACCGGTTACCCCACTGACTTCGCGCATGCTGGCGCCGGTACTGTTGCCAACCCAGACGCCGACCGTATAACGCTCAGACCAGCCTACGGTCCAGTTATCGCGCATGTCCTTGCTGGTGCCGGTTTTGACCGCTGTCCAGAAAGGCGTGGAAAGCGCACTATCCAGACCAAAGGTGCGTGCCCGGGCTTGTCGATCCGATAGCATATCGCCCACCAGCCATGCTGCCTGCTCGCTCATGATGCGACTGACGGCCGGCGCTGCACCAATCCCCCAATCCACGTCACTGTATACACCGCGATTGGCCAGTGCGCGATAGGCATTGGTCAGCGACAATAGCGTCACGTCGGCGCTGCCCAGTGCAAGACTGTAGCCGTAATAATCGCCAGATTCCGATAACGGCAATCCGAGTTGCAGCAAGCGCTGATGGAAAACATCCGGCGAGACCATGACCAGCAAGCGTACTGCCGGTATATTCAATGAGGAGGCCAGCGCCGTGCGGGCACTGACCCAGCCACCGAATTGCTTATCGTAGTTCTGCGGTACATACAGACCGTTGCCTGTGGGCAGATTAACGGCACTGTCATCCAGCAGCGAGGCAGCCGTGATCCGGCGCTGCTCCAGCGCCTGGGCATACAAAAACGGTTTGAGTGTGGATCCGGCCTGGCGCATGGCGGTGGCATTATCGACATAGCGCGCCGTCGCCAGGTCGCCGGACGAGCCCACATAGGCCAGAATGTATCCGGTGCGATTGTCCAGCACTACGGCAGCGGCATCATTGGCGTGACTGCGACGGATCTGGTGGGCAACGCGGTTGACGATGGTCTGCACGGTACGTTGCAGTTGTCCATCAATGCTGGTGCCGATCTGCTCCTGTCGGGGCATGTCCAGCGCCAGTCTGCGACGCGCAAAATGCGAGGCAGCAAAGGGGTCGTCCTGCAATGTGCTGCTGGTATGCATCAAATGATATTCGGTAAAACCGGCCAGATAGTCGCAATATTGCGCTTGTGATTGCATCTTCAAAATGCCGCAGGCCCGCTTTGCCACAGTCGAAGGCAAGGCATTGGGCGCACGCAGCATCGCTGCCAGAATGGCTGATTCGCGGCTGTCCAGGCCGGAAGGATATTTGCCGAAAAGACTGCGCGCCGTTGCGGTGATGCCAGATAGCTCGCCGCTCCAGGGCACCGTGTTCAGATAGGCCTCAAGGATCTGCGATTTATTCCAGTGCAGCTCCAGGGCCAGTGCCTGGCCCATCTGCCGGATTTTTTGCAATGGCGTACGGCGGCCAAACTGCCGCTTGTCGCGCTCAAGCATGCCAGCCAGCTGCATTGTCAGCGTAGAGCTGCCGCGCACACTGCGATGGATCAGTCGATCCCGCAATGAACCTGCCAGGGCAAGCACATCGACGCCCATATGACGATAGAAACGCCTGTCCTCGGACAGCAGCACCGCATTGATCAGCGCAGGCGACACTTCGGTCAATGGCGTCCAGTTATCACGTCTGTCATGATAGTCGCGTCGCACCCGTTCCAGCACGGCACCATCGCGATCAAGCAGAGTGATATAGGACGTACGATAGTTGTTGCGTACCTCATCATAAGCGGGCACGGGTAAGCGAGCCACGCAGATGACCAGCGCCACCGCGCAGGCTAACCCCACCAGCAGACAAAGCGCCGCCAGGCGGGTGCGCCGGCGCCGCCTGACCGCCATCCCTGCAGGGGTCGCAGTCATGGCCTTGCTGTGCCAGGCGCGCCACCGGAAGGTATTGCCGCCCCATCAGGTGCATAGCCAGCGGGTGTTGGCAAAGCCTGTGATCCGGCCTGTTCGGCGGCAGCCGGCCCAGCGCTGTCTTGCTGCTCAACGATAGTGAAGCTGCCGGTATTGGGTGACTCACCATACACCTGTGGCGCGTACATGGCTTCTACCCGTGTCGCCGGCAGGCTGTAGCTGCCCGGTGTATTGAGCCGAACCGTATATTCAAGCGACGTTTTGCCAGAAGGCAACCAGGCATAGTAAGCACGATACAGTTCGCTCTTTCTTTCGACAAAGCTTGCAGACATGCCCTGCTCGTCCTGCTTTTCCCCCTCGGTTGCCGTGGCGGAGTCACGGCCCAGCCCGCCACCCAGAATGGTTGCGCCCGCAGGAACCGGATCACTAAGCACCACCCAGTTCATCGCGGTCTTCGCAGTGATATCCAGATGCACGCGATAGATATCGCCTACCGACCATTTGCCGGCGACTGCCTGTGATACCGGGGCAACCTGTCGGTTGATGGTGTAGCCCGCGTAAACAGGCTTGGTAACAGGCACCGCAGCCAGCGCTCCCATGGAGGCCCAGACCCTGCCGGTTCCCTGCAAGGACAGCGAGAGTGCTTGCTGTTCGGTGTTTTTCCAAGGTACCAGAATTTTCTGGGTTGGCAGCAGGCCTTCCCAGTTCTGATCCGCAGACGCTGCCTTGTCGGCCCCGCCCTTCAACGACATCGACAAGGTGCCCTTCACCGGTGTTTTTTCAAATGTCGCACTGAAGGCGCGAACGGCCAGCGTTCCCCACACGTTGGCCGTGGTGGTGGACCAGGTGCCACGCTGCTGCTGGCCGAGCAGGCCGGTCATCAGCACAGGGATATCCTTTTCCCAGGCCTTGTTACTCATGACCGTGGTCAGCAGCTTGGCGGTAACCGTCGAACGACTGCTCATCATCCACCAGGGATAGGCATTATCATCATCGGCCAATACCATGCTCGTTCCCTGCCGACTCATGCGCGACAACAGGGATGAGCGCAGCGACGCCAGTGTTTTGGCCTGATCGGGCAGCGCCTTGACGCGGGACACGATGCCCAGCCAGTCCACCAGCGCTGCCGTGCTCATGTGGTCCCGGTCAAACTCAACTGTAGACATCAGCCGGGGCGTGACCATGCCGGCTCGCGACATTGCCTCCAGCACCATGAGCTTACGCTCTGCCGTATCCTGTTTCGGCTGCCAGGCCGTGGAACGGATTTTCCCGGTCACATACGCCATCAGCCCTTCCAGCATTTTTTCCCGATAGGCCTCGGGAATGGCATAGGGCTGGCCAGCGCGACTGGCTTCATGAGACACCGCAATCAGGTGCGCCGTGAGCACTTCATCGCCCGGCAGGCCGGGGAAATAAGCGACCAGTCCATGATCGTCCATGTATACCGGCAGACGGTTCATCAGGGCAGACCAGCGCTGGGGATTGTCGATACCGATGGCAATCGACGACAATTGCTCCAGGCAGGTAAACTGGTAGTCGGTAAACCAGCGGCGCACCGGTTCCAGCCCTTTTGCCAGGGAGGTGGACAATTGCACCTGCACCCCGCCGACAGGCATGCCATCAGTTCCCTTTAGCGCTGCAGCCGGCGGTTGCACCGGCAGGTTTTGTATGGGCTCCTTTGCCTGCACCGACTGCAGTGTGGCCTGGCGCAGCGTTATGGGCACAGTGGGAATCAGCAATTGCGAGACTTCCACGCTATCGGTGGCACGACCATCCGCAGACTGTGTTTCTGGTTGCGCGCCCTGCTCCTGCGCATCAAAACGCCACTTCAGCGTCTGCGACGACGGACCGGCTGGCAGCTTGCGCATATCCATGTCCCAGGCAACGCGTGCTGACGACTGCGCGGGAATAGTCATGGTCTGCCGGTTGAGCGTCATTGGCGCAAGCGTCGAACTACTGAGGCGTGCACCGGCCTGGACTGTCATGGCCCGGTCGGTTGCATTGCGCAGCGTCACGACGGCGGTATAGTGATCGTCGCTGCGCGCCACCAGCGGCAGGCCGGAAATGACCTGCAGATCCTGCGTGGTCACTATATGGGCATTGGCCTGACCAAAACGGTCTGCGCCCAGCTCGGCAATGGCCGCCAGCCTGAACCCGGAAATAGCATCGTTCAGGGCAATGGGTATTGTGGCCTGGCCCTGGGCATCCAGCAGAATATTCGGCTTCCAGAATACCAGGCTATCCAGTACTTCGCGTGTCGGGGCCCCGCCATTGCCCCCGCCCCCGCCAGGCGGCAGTGACTTGCGGCCGTAGTGGCGCCGTCCCACCACTTCCATCTGGGCCGTGGCCGTTTCCACGCCGTAGGCCCGTTCTCCCATCATGGCCTTGACAATATCCCAACTGGTGTTGGGCGCCAGTTCCAGCAGTGCTTCGTCGACGACTGCAAGCGCCACGCTGGCGTTGGCAGCCGGACTGCCATCAGGCAACGTGGCACGGATGGTCGCGGTCGCATTATCGCGAATGCGATAACCCGGCTTGTCGGTACTCACCGTGAGGTTGATCGCATTTTTATCGCTGCGCACGCGGATAGCCGCCAGTCCGTAACGATAGGCCGGCTTGGCCAGATCAATCAGTGCGGTCGGCGCATCTGCCGACGCTTCCCCCCAGGTCAGCTCGGGATTTTGTGCGGAGTCGCGAATGCGCCCGCGCAAGGCCAGCACCGACACGTAGACGTTAGGGCCCCATTCAGGCTTGATGTCGATAGTGAAAGAGGGATTGGTTCCAAACAGCGCAATCTGCCGGGTTTCCAGCACTCCCTCGCGCTCGATGGCAACCAGGGCATTGGCCTGACGAAACGGCATGCGTACCTGGAACTGTGCAGACTCGCCGGGTTTGTATTCCTTTTTGTCCGGGATGATATCGATACGATCATTGTTCTCGCCCGAAAACCACATTTCCCCGGCACCGACCACATATACCGTGGATTCGGCCTGCGCACGGCGACCTTGTGCATCGGTCACCTCGGCTACCAGACTGACCCGCCCCTGCTCTTTCAGGTTAACGTCACATGAAAATTTGCCATCGGCGCCGCTGTTGCCCTGGCATATCGTGCCCAGATCCTTGGCCACGCGGTGGGTGTCATAACTGTAGAAGCCGCCCACCAGCCGCTTGCGCACGGACTGAAAGGTGTAGCTCACTGCGCGAACCGTGACGGGTATATCAGCCGCAGGTCTGCCCTGCGTATCGAGCGCGACAACCGACACGCCCGCGGCCTTTTCCTGCTGCATGAGGTAGCCACTGCGAATCCCCGCTACGTAGGCGGCAGGCCAGACCGCAACGGTACGGCTGATGGTCTGAACCTGACCATTGGGATCCATGAAGCTGCCTTCAAATGTGATATCGCGGGGCCTCTCAGAAGACGGCAGCGCATCGAGCTCCAGCGTGCCGCGGCCCTCATTGCCAAGTGTGATTTTCTTTTTGTTTACGATGATGCGGCTGGTATCACTCTGGTCCGGTGTATCCGCTTCTGCGTCGTTTTCACCGGCATCGTCATCGGCAGACTGTGGCGGATTGAACGAATAATCGTCATAGTCGCGAAAGGAGACGCCGCGATTGCGCGACAGGGCAGAAATATCGACAGGTAGCTTGCCGGCTGCGCCACCGGACAGATAGTGCATTTGCATATCCAGCCGGAGCGACTTGGGCGCAATCAGCGGCCCCTGGCCGCCTGCTGCCGCATCCGTCACGGAAATCTGGCCCGCCAGCAACGGGAGTTTGAAATCCTCGACGCGAAACTCGCCGGTCTCATAAGATTGCCCGTCGGGGTCCAGCACGATCCGGTACTGGCCTCGCTTGATATCTTCTGGAATTTTCCAGTCGGAGGTACTGAACAACCCACCGCCCGGGGTCTCCTGCCATGTCAGGGGAAAGGTGTATTTATCTTCCCCGCCTACCAGCTCGACGCTCATTTTTGCCGGCAGCGCATCGCGCCCGGGAAGGCCAAAGCCGTCTCGCGTCAGGGTGCGCAGCAGGTGCTTCATGGACGCCGTTTCACCGGCGCGAAACAGGCTGCGATCCATGATCGTATGAGCACGTACGGTAGGCTGCGCCGAACTGTCTGTCGGTACGTTAAAACGCCAGGGCTCGATACCGCTATCCCAGGAGGTAAACGCAAAAGAATAATCACCCACCTGGCCGCCCTGGGGATGATCGGCACCGATACGGGCCGAGATGAAAAGGCCCGACAGCTCTGTTGCGGCACAATAGTCTTCGCCCTTGACGGCCTTGCGATGATGCCAGATCCCATCCTCGCCAGTCTGGCCGCTGACCAGTGTTTTGCCCGAGCAATCGAGCACATTGATTTGTGCATTGGCCACCGGTTTGGCATCATCCAGGGTGGTAACCCACACAAGCAGATCATCACGACCTTTTTTTACATGGACAGCCATATTGGTGACCAGTACGGAACTGCGCACATACATGGGATTTTTCTTGGCAAGCAGTGCCTGTCCAAGACTGGCCGATTTGGCTTCCAGCACATGAAAACCAGGCTGCTGCAGCGGCACACCCAGGACTTCGAAATCGCGGCGCGCCTTGTCGGCCGTCTTGGCAGGCAGCGTGATGGTTTTCGCATCTGGATTTTCGGACAGCATGGAAACCGACCGCGTGTCGATATAGACCGGGTTCTTTTCCGTATAGGTGTCTGGCTGGTCATTCATGACAGCACGGATATTTTTTGCCGTCATTGAGGTTTCGTTGAGCCGGCGTACCCGCGCAAAGGCCTTGAGTACATCGGCGTCATCCTGGGGCACGTAGTCGCTGATCGTGCCGGGTGACAAAGCCTGATCCTTCAGGGAAAGCTGCGGTTCTACGTAGCGCACCGTCAACGGGACCTGCCACGGCGCCTTGCCTTCGGCAGATTCTGCCCGGCGTTCGATGATGCCGAAAGTGGCAGAGGCAAACTTGACCATGGGCGAATACGATGCCATCCGCACCTTCATGGGAAACTGTCCCGCATTGCTCAATGCACGACCCGAATCGTCTTTCAGGCTGGCAGGAACGTGAAGCGTCAGGGTCTCGTTCTCGGCGAACGGGCCGGGAAACGTCACACTGCCGACCGTGCTGTCGCTGGCATCGATGTCAGCGGGATACACTTTGCCACTGGCGCTTTCAAGCGTGATTGAAGCGGCGTCGGCTGCACTCACCGATTCACTGAGCGTGAGAGAAACCGGTCTGGCCGGTGAGCAGTTGGCATTCTGGTTCTCGCGCGAGCACGAAAAACCGGCGGCAAAGTCCTTGCGCACCTTGAATTCGTGTTCGTACGGCTTGCTCATAGGCACGCCGCCAAGGCTGGTCACGCCTTCGGAGAGAATCAACGTGCCTTTCGCGCCAGACGGCAACTTGCGTGCGCACTGTACAAAGACAATCCGATCGGCCTCGTCGGCCAGATAGGAACGGGCCTCCTTGAGTATTATCTGCTTGTCCTGTTCCGACAGCACCTTGGCAGGAATTTGCTCGCCCAGGCCTTCTACCACGCATACGGCGTTATTCTGCAGGCTGGAAGGCTGCACAGGCAGATTGAATCTGACGGTAAACGCCTGGTCTTCGCTAATGCCTCCCGATGGATCGACCGATTCCACAGCCAGCTTGCCGGTATCGAACTGATAATTTTTCCTGCTGTTGACAGGCTTGCCGGCAGTATCGCGAAATGCCGTGTCGGGTGTAATCGTACACTGGACGCCGGCGGGCAGGATCCCTTCGAACTCGTAGGACCAGTGCGCGCCATCCGACCATTTGCCATGCCCCTTGGCATCGGTTCCCTGGCAGGTGACCGCAGCCGGCGCAGGAAGATCGTTACGGCCCAGCGCAATGACATTGGTACTGAACACGATATCGATGGCAGACACCTTGCTCTGCGTGCCCGTTGGCGAAACCGATGCGATATCGGCCGCCCCTACTGTGGACATCATCACGGACAGAACCAATGCGGCTCCGGCAACAAGTGTGCTTTTCATAATCACTGCCTTCGCAAAAGTCATCGGCCGCATCACGGGCGGCTGGATGTATCGAATCATAACAGAAGTCAGTTGGATTCTGCTATCGGCAGGCAACTGGCAGCAGGCCAATGACGGTCAATAAATACAGGCCGGCCACCGCCGAAAATGATTGCGCTGGCAGTCGTGAAAATGCCCATTTTGCGGCGCCGGGGACGCATTAGATTCTGCGGGCATCTCGCGTTCTGGATTTGCCGAGCCGATAGCATGTCCGAACATGTGTGAAAGGTGCTTTACGACAATCGGCCAGCGTACGTTTGAGCAACAAAGCAAAGGAAAAACATGAGGCGCCCGAAAGCAGAAAAGCCGCCAGACCGGTATCGTTGTGGACCTGCAAGTTGCAAGGTATTGGACGCGACAGTGGCCTTGCCCTGCTGCGGGCACCAAAGAAAAAGCCACCGGATGGCCGATGGCTTGCAAGAACGTATTGCCGTGATGTCGGCGCTACGCACCGGCATCACGATTGTAAAGACACGATCAGGCGTTGTTGCGCTTTTCCAGAATGTCTACCGCAGGCAACACTTTGCCTTCAAGAAACTCCAGGAACGCGCCGCCGCCGGTAGAGATATAGTTTACCTGGTCGGTAATGCCAAACTTGGAAATGGCTGCAAGTGTATCGCCGCCGCCGGCAATGGAAAAACCGTCAGATGCGGCAATGGCTTGGGCCACCTTGCGGGTGCCGTTGGCAAACGCATCAAATTCAAAAACACCTACCGGGCCATTCCAAACGATCGTACCGGCATTTTTCAGAATGCCGGCCAGTTCATCGGCTGTATTGTCGCCAATGTCGAAAATCATATCGTCATCGGCAACCGCATCGGCAGATTTGGCTTCACCCTTGGCCTGAGCAGAAAATTCCTTGCCGCAGACAACGTCTGTCGGAATAGGCACGCTGGCGCCACGTTTGGCCATCATATCGATCACGACTTTGGCCTGGTCGATCTGATCGGGTTCGGCCAGTGATTTACCGATTTTCTTGCCGCTTGCAAGCATGAAGGTATTGGCAATGCCGCCACCGACAACCAGTTGGTCTACTTTGTCGGCCAGCGACTGCAGAATAGACAGCTTGGTCGAAACTTTGGAGCCGCCAACAATGGCCACCAGTGGCCGCTTGGGATTCTGCAATGCTTTACCCAGGGCCTCCAGCTCGGCTTCCAGCAAAGGACCGGCGCAAGCAATAGGTGCAAATTTGGCAATGCCATGTGTGGTGGCCTCGGCGCGATGGGCCGTGCCGAATGCGTCATTGGCATAGACATCACAAAGCGCAGCCAGTTTCCGGGCTAACGCCTCATCGTTTTTCTTCTCGCCTTTATTGACGCGGCAGTTTTCCAGTAACACGACCTGGCCAGGCGCTACGCTGACGCCGTCGACCCAGTCCTGGACCAACTGCACGGGCTTGCCCAGCAGTTCGCTCAAGCGCTTGGCGACCGGGGCAAGCGAGTCCTGTGCCGTCAAGGTGCCCTCTGTCGGGCGGCCCAGATGCGATGTCACCATTACGGCAGCGCCGGCTTCCAGCGCCATCTGGATGGCCGGGACGGACGCGCGGATACGGGTGTCTTCAGTGATGCTGCCGTCGTCGGCCAGTGGCACGTTCAAATCGGAACGGATGAAAACACGTTTGTCTTTGAGCTGGCCATTCTTTGCCAGGGCGGAAAGCGTTTGTACATTCGCCATATTGTCACTCCTTGGTGTTATTGTGAAAAACGGCACTGCCCGCCGAAGCGCGCAATGCCGTTTGCAATGTCTTTGACAGACACCAACCGATTACTTGGCAGACATCAGGGCTACCGTGGTATCGAGCATACGATTGGAGAAACCCCACTCGTTGTCGTACCAGGACGCCACTTTGACCAGTTTTCCAGATACTTTGGTTTGCGTAGCATCGAATGTGCTGGATGCCGGATTGTGATTGAAGTCTACTGACACCAGCGGCGCTTCGTTGTAATCCAGAATACCTTTGAGCGAACCTTCCGACGCTTTTTTCAGAATGGCGTTCACCTCTTCGACCGTTGTATCGCGTTTGGAAACGAAAGACAGATCGACAAGAGATACGTTGATCGTCGGAACGCGGACAGAATAGCCATCCAGCTTGCCGTTCAGTTCAGGCAGAACCAGACCAACAGCAGCAGCCGCACCGGTTTTGGTGGGGATCATGCTCATGGTGGCTGAACGGGCGCGACGCAGGTCTTCGTGATAAACGTCAGTCAACACCTGGTCATTGGTGTAGGCGTGAATGGTTGTCATCAGGCCGTTTTCCACACCCAGCGCTTCGTGCAGCGGCTGCACCAGCGGAACCAGACAGTTGGTGGTGCATGAGGCATTGGAAATGACGGTGTCGCTTGCCTTGAGCACTTGGTGGTTGACACCGTAAACAATGGTAGCGTCCACGTCTTTGCCGCCCGGAGCGGAAATAATGACCTTCTTGGCTCCGCCTTTAAGGTGGGCGCTGGCTTTTTCCTTGGAGGTGAAAAAGCCTGTGCATTCCAGGACGACGTCAACGTTCAGGTCGCCCCATGGCAGTTCTGCCGGATTGCGGTTGGCAAGGACTCGGATCTTGTCGCCATTGATTACCATGTAATCACCATCGACTGCGACAGTACCAGGGAAGCGGCCATGCGCGGTATCATACTGAGTCAGGTGGGCATTGGTCTTGGGATCGCCCAGATCATTGATCGCGACGATTTCAATATCATGCTTTTTGCCACCTTCATAGTGAGCGCGCAGTACATTACGGCCGATGCGGCCGTAGCCGTTAATTGCAACACGAATGGTCATTACATTCTCTCCTGTTTTATAAAACCTGTTTAACCCTGTTCGCCACGTTCTCCGCGGTAAACCCGAAATGCTTGAACAGTACGCCGGCAGGCGCCGATTCACCGTAGGTATCCAGACCGACGGCAGCGCCGTTGCGACCGATATATTTGTACCAGCCTGACGTAACCCCCGCCTCTACAGAGACAGCAGGCAAGGTCGGCGGGATCACACTGTCGCGCCATTGCGCGCTCTGGCGATCAAATACGGACGTACTGGGCATGGATACGACACGAACGGGAATATTTTCCTGCGCAAGCAATGCCTGGGCTTCGAGCGCCAGGCCGACTTCGGAGCCGGTAGCAATGATAACGGCTTGTGCGCCCTGAGCATCACGCAAGACGTAACCACCTTTTTCTATTTGTTCGACGGTAGCGTCATCGCGTTCCACAAAAGGCAGGTTCTGGCGCGATAAAAGCAAGGCGCTGGGACCGCCCTCTTGCACCTGCATGCCAACACTGACAGGACGCGATACGGCAGACTTCCAGGCAATAGCCGTTTCAGTCGTGTCGCAAGGACGCCAGACATCAAGATTGGGAATCAGACGCAGGCTGGCTGCATGCTCGACCGACTGGTGTGTGGGGCCATCTTCGCCCAGACCAATGGAGTCGTGCGTAAAAATATGGACAACGCGCTGCTTCATCAGCGCGGCCATGCGGATGGCGTTGCGTGAATAATCTGAGAAAGTGAGAAACGTGCCGCCAAAAGGCAGGTAACCGCCGTGCAGGGCAACACCATTCATAATGGCCGCCATGCCGAACTCACGCACGCCATAATTAATATGACGACCGAAACGCAGGTGACCGTCGGTACCGCAACGCACTGCGCCAGCGCCTTTCCAGTCAGTAAAGACCGACCCGGTCAGGTCTGCCGAGCCACCCAGCATTTCGGGCAGTATGTCCACCAGCGCCGTAATGGCAAACTGCGATGCCTTGCGTGATGCGACAGTTTCCGCCTTGCTGATGGTCTGCTGCAGGAATGCCGCGAATTTTTCGGCGAAGCCTTCAGGCATCTGACCGTTCATCCGGCGGGTAAATTCCTGGGCTTCCTGCGGGTAGTCTATGCTATAGAGCGCAAACTGTTTTTTCCAGTCGCGCTGGATCTGATCGCCACGCTCGCGCTGGTTCCATCCGGCGTACACGTCTTCGGAGATTTCAAAAGGTGGCAGCGTCCAGCCAATGGCTTCGCGCGTGGCGGCAATTTCCGCCGCGCCCAGTGGCGAGCCATGAACCTTGTCGCTACCCTGTAGATTGGGTGCACCCTTGCCGATCGTTGTCTTGCAGATAATGATTGTCGGGCCCGAAGAGCCACGCTGCGCCTGCTGTTTGGCTTTGGCGATGGCGTGGTCGACTGCGACCACATCATGACCATCGACGCCACGAATCACATTCCAGCCGTAACCTTCAAAGCGCTTGCCGGTATCGTCGGCAAACCAGGGTTCAACCTTGCCGTCGATGGAAATACCATTATCGTCATACAGAACAATGAGTTTGGACAGTTTCAGCGTACCGGCCAGCGAGCACACTTCGTGGGAAATACCTTCCATCAGGCACCCGTCGCCAACGAAGGCATAGGTGTAGTGATCCACGATTTTGTGTTCGGGTTTGTTGAACTCTGCTGCCAGCAATTGCTCGGCCAGCGCAAAGCCGACCGCATTTGACAGCCCCTGACCCAGCGGGCCGGTGGTCGTTTCCACGCCGGGGGTGATTCCCACTTCTGGGTGTCCCGGTGTTTTGGAATGCAATTGCCGGAACTGGCGCAGCTCTTCAATAGGCAAATCATAGCCGGTTAAATGCAGCAGCGAGTACAGCAGCATGGAACCGTGGCCGTTGGACAGAACAAAACGGTCCCGGTCAGCCCAGGCCGGATCTGCAGGGTTGTGACGCAAGTGGCGCGTCCACAGCGCTTCGGCGATTTCTGCCATGCCCATGGGCGCGCCAGGATGGCCGGAATTGGCCTGTTGCACGGCATCCATGGCCAGCGCGCGGATTGCATTGGAAAGGTGAGAATTCGATGTGGCGGCCGTGGTGGTCATGCGGATCCTGTAGAAATCACGGTTTAGTTACGATTAACCAGCGATTTTAACACTCCACGTTTTGTCCGTGACGCTCACGCTAAATAAAGTAAAATTTAGCCATGCAAACGCTACCCCGCTTCTATTGTCCGATACCACTGCTGGCGCATACCCGTGTTGCCTTGCCCGATGACGCTGCGCATCATGCTTCCCGCGCCCTGCGCTTGCGCGAAGGCGACCCGATTGTGCTCTTCAATGGAGACGGCACTCAATTTCCGGCACAACTGCGCTTCGAACAGGGACGAGCCATGGCCGACCTTGGACAGCAACAGCATACCCGTACCGAGCTGCCAGGCAGAATCGGTCTGGTGCAGGGACTGCCGTCGGGCGACAAAATGGACTGGATTATCGAAAAGGCAGCGGAACTGGGCGTATCCGATGTGTTTCCGGTGAGTGCAGAGCGCAGTATTGTGCAACTGTCCGGCAACCGGTTGGAAAAACGCCAACTGCACTGGCAACGCATTGCGGAATCGGCCAGCGAGCAATCGGGCCGCAACTGCATTGTGCAGGTTCATCCGCTGCAGACGCTGAGCGCGTATCTGCAACAAGCCAACGGGGTACTCGGGTATCTGTGTCATCCCGAGGGCGAGCGCTCGCTTTTGCAGGCACTTGCGACGCTACCGCCGCCCTGCTCCACGACGTCGTCCAATGCGTCGGACTCAAACGTGAGCCTGGCCGGGACCCAGCCGGCATCGCTCGCGTTTCGTCTGCTGATCGGACCGGAAGGCGGATGGTCGCCGCAGGAGCTTCGCAAAGTGCAGGCGGCCGGCATCGAAACCGTCACTTTTGGTGCGCGAATTTTAAGAACAGAAACCGCCGGCCTTGCCATGACCGCGGCAGCCATCGCCACTCTTGGCTGGCTGTAGGCAAACGGTCCAGTGAACCCCAGAATGGATTATTCAGGGATTGCCGCCGACCGGTTCGCTCGGCTATGGCGAAACAGCACTTCCCTGGGATAGGGTAAAGCGAGCGTGGGCATCTGCGATCTTGAGAAATAGCGCAACGTCCCCTTTTGTCTGTCCGGTGTGCTCAGTTGGCCTTCGGTTACGCAATAAAACACAATGACGGTGTATTCCACTTCATCGCCATTGGGGTAAATATAGCGAAACGCCTTGCCGCCGAACACATCCAGAAGCTGCGCAGAAAGCAGCTCAAGGCCGGTGTCCTGCCGGACCTGCCTGGCCAGCGCTTCCTGTGGCGTCTCTGCCAGTTCGATGACGCCTGCCGGCAGATTCCACCCTTGAGCCCCGTCTTTTTCCTGTAGCAGGATCTGGTCATGTGCGTTCAGGATGACGGCAGCCACAGAAGGCAGCTGAATGAGTTCATTGCCGATTTTTGCTCGCAGATTCCATAGATAATCAGATAACATAGGTATCCCTCCCTTCAAATGATCAGGAACCGGCGCGCATGACGTATAGCGGCAGATGCCACCGGATCCGGCGCCGCAATACTATAAAAATAACGACAAGCCGGTGACGGCACGTATTGTTACGGCTTATTGTGCTGCGCCTTTGAACTGCGCCATCTGGTTGCTGTAGTTCCTGTCTTGCAGTGGTCAGTTACAGTAATCGGTCGCTCGTATAATCAGTTGCTTTGTTTCAGTTACTTTGTTCGGACTGTGCCGCTTCTTCACTTGCAACGCATTGTCGCTGCCGCGTAAAGGGCATCAATCGGGCAGACATCAATCGCTTTGCGCGTAGGGTCTGGGAGCACGGCCTGGTTCGGGCGCTTCGTGTTTGCCTGCGTGTTCTACCATATACGAGAAGACGCGCCCATTATCGTCGCCATATTCCACGGTATCATTAAGTACCCCCTTAAGCGCATCGATATGTTCAAGAAGCGAATCGTCTTCAGAATGCAGGCGGCGCAATGCGAGCACCATCCCGCCTTTCTGCTCGAGCAACGTCTCGCCCAGGCAATCGAGCAAGGCGTCCATATTGCTGCCAAAAAACACCGGGTAGTCTACCGCCTTGGCAATGGCACGCAGCACAGCCGAGCAACTGCGCGCCTTGTCGCAATCGGCCTCAAAATAGGCCAGGCCTGCTTTTTCGGCATGTGCTTTGAGTTCATCAAGACCAATCGTTTTTTCTTTTATGGCGCCACCCGTTTCCAGGATAGCTTTCAGTGGGGTACCTGTTTTTTTATTCATTGACCTCTCCATAAAAAAACGCTTTGATTTCTTCCTGACGTGCCATCACGTCATTAAAGGCCAGTTCGATCAGCTCACCCGTAAAGGCTGATTCAAAGAGCAGGAACGACGCAAGCAATCCGCCCGACTCTTTTCCAGGCCGTCCGGAAACGCCTAATACCCGCAAAAAGGCCCGAACCGACTTAGGCATGAAATTTAAATGCTTCAGGGCGATTTCGTCAATAGATTTACTCGGACTTATCGTTAAAACATCAATTTTTTTCACACCTGTGTTTAACTGTACACCAGGTGGTACAGATTCGAGCAATGTATTAATGCGACTGATCCGCTCCAGATCGATAGACAGACCATCAATAAAGATGTCCGACAAGGCATGACCGCCAATTTGCGCCAGCGTAGGGTATTGGTCGCTTTGATGCACCGGATCTTCTTCTACCGGCGCATCGCCGTGGGCGCTGGTGCTGATTACCAGCACCCGGTCCGCACCCAGGTGGATGGCAGGGCTGATGGGCGCCAACTGGCGCATGGAACCATCGCCGCACCACTCCCATTTCTCTTCCAGCGGCAGGCGGGCCGCCGGAAATACGAATGGAATGGCGCTGGACGCCATCAGATGGTCCAGTGTAATGGGTTCTGCAATGGCATAGCGACGACGCCCCTTCCAGGCATCCAGCGGGCCGCTGGACTGGTAGAACGTCAGATGATTGCCACTGGTATAACTGGACGCCGTAATGGCCAGCCCATGCAAATGACCCTTCTGCAGATTGCGCTGCAAATTGGGAAAATCAATACTGTCGCACAGCAGTTTAGCCAGCGGACGATTATCCAGTAATGACTTGGGTGCATTATCGCGCAGACCCTGCAGCGCCCAGCCGAACGTCAGCATGCCCAGCCAGCGCATGCCGTTACCGAAGACCCCCACCGGATCAGATCGATAGACATTGCCTGTGTGCAGGCTGCGCCAGATTTTTTCAAGGCGCCTGATCGCTGCGTGCGGGTGTGCAGCACGACAGGCATAGGCGGTGGCATTGATTGCCCCGGCTGACGAGCCGCAAACAATAGGAAACGGGTTTATGAAGCGCGCAGACTTATTGGGATCGAGAATCGCCAGGATAGCCTGTAATGCTCCTACCTGATAGGCTGCCCGGGCCCCACCCCCGGTCAGGACCAGGGCGGTCTGGGGACCAGTGGTATCATCAATCATTCTCGACAGGGATGGATCGTTCATTGGCGGCTGCCCGTGTTGCAAACTCCCTTTTCAAGGTATTCAAGGGCCTGGACTCGGAAATTTTGATCCATTCTAATTCCTGGGAAATGTGGCGTTTCATGGCAAGTGTGACGCAGGGCACACACCGGGCTGTCAGTTCAGAGCGGTCTGACAGCTATCATACGAAAATTCACCCGGGAATGCATCCGGTAATTCCGACACAGGTTTATCCCCTATTGTCCCTACCAGTCCGGTTTGCTTCGCCTGGCCGCGCCCTGTGGCGATCACGATCCAGTACTGCCCGGCAGCAATTCGTCAGGATAGACAAACAGCCCGCCCGGATCAAACAGGGCTTTGATATTGCCCTCGATATGATGATGCACCCCGACAGCAAAGTCGCGATCGGCGTCGCTGAGCACGGCATCGGTCACAATGGCGTTGTTCCTCATGCGGCGGATCACCAGCTCCTGGCACCAGATGAGTGTTCCACCATGTCCCAGAAACAGCTGGGCCAGATTGATATCGCCCAGCCGGGGTTTGAGGGCATCCAGCCTGTAGGCCAGCGGCCAGCGAGGCATTTGAGTGCAACGGGCAATATCAGGATCGGACAACTGTTCAAACAGGGCCGGAATCAACCGCTGCAGTGCGGGCAGGCGCAGTGGCGACTCGTCATTCACGCCAAACCCGCCCAGCACGGCGGTCTGGCCGTCGGCAAACAGGGCATGCACCCGTTCCAGTCCGGAATTGGCAGTACAGCCGGGCCTGCAGTCGTGCCACTGCGGCATGGCCAGCCATTGCGCCAATGTAAGTTCAGACGGCACATGCGAGAATTGTTCATAGCCCAGCGCCTGCATATGCGCAACCGCTGTCCCGGGCAATGCCAGGCAGGCGTGTTCGCCCAGCGCTTCCGTACCATGCAGTCGCGAACCGGCGCTGACAATCAGGCAGGACCGGCCAATGACGGTGGCCGCCGTCGCTGTGCCTTCCAGCACCATGGCCACATCGTACTCCTGGCAAAGCTGCCTGAGCGAGGGCAGATCGCCCAGGTTCTGCAACACCACGCGCGCGCAATAATATCCGTGCGTTTCCTGCTCGTCTGTCAGGGGCGCTTCCAGCGCCCGTTGTACCCTGCGGCAGAAGGCCGGCCACGGCCCCTCCAGAGGGCGTTTACTAAGGGAAAGGAAGCGACGACGATTCACATGCATGATCAATTGCAAAAACCTTTGTGGCAACAGCGGTAAAACAGTCCGGCAAGGGGACGGATAACGTGCCGGCAGGCGTTTACCGTTACAATGGGCGCTCACCACACGTATTCATTTCTGATCTATTTTACCTTGCGCAGTTTCACCATGACCCGTTTTGCCCATCGAATCGACCAGGCCCTAACTTTTCACGCAATCGAGGTCACCAAGGCCGCCCAGCAACTGCGTGAACAGGGCCAGGATATTATCAGCCTTGGTATCGGGGAACCCGATTTTACCGCCCCCCCGATCGTGGTCGACACACTGGCCAGAGCGGCGCAGGCAGGCTTGAGCGGCTACAGCCCGGCACTGGGCATCATGCCCCTGCGCTCGGCCATTGCCGATTATTACAAAAGCCATTGGGGCGCGGAAGTGGACCCCGAACGGATCATCATTACCGCAGGCGCTTCCGGCGCGCTGTCGCTGGCCTGCATGACGCTGCTCAATCCCGGCGACGAAATTCTGATGCCGGATCCGGCCTATCCGGCCAATTCGAATTTCATCCTGTGCTCAGGGGCCACGCCGCGGCTTGTGCCCTGCACGGCACAAGAACGCTTTCAGCTGTCGGCGGACAAGATTGCCGCTCATTGGACCGATAAAACACGCGGCGTGCTCATTGCCTCGCCCAGCAATCCGACCGGCACATCCATCGAACGCGAGGAACTGGTCCGCATCATCCAGACCGTCAGGGAGCGCGGCGGGGTAGTCATTATGGACGAAATCTATCTTGGCCTGTGCTACGACCGCGTGCCGCGATCTGCGCTGACACTGGATCCACAGATTGTCATCATCAACAGCTTTTCCAAGTATTTCAATATGACCGGCTGGCGGCTGGGCTGGATGGTTGTGCCCGAAGCCATGGTCGGTCCGGTCGAAAAACTTGCCGCAAGCCTGAGCATCTGCCCGCCCACTCTCGCGCAGCACGCGGCCATTTCATGTTTTACCGAAGAGGCGCTGGCCATTTACGAGCACCGGCGCCTGGCTTTCATGGAGCGGCGTGATTATCTGCTGCCCGAGTTCGAAAAACTCGGCATCCATGTGCCGGTCAAGCCCGATGGCGCATTTTATATTTATGCCGATATCAGCCAGCACGGCATAAACAGCGATCAGTTCGCCCACAAACTGTTGCACGAAGCCGGTGTTGCGGTTGTTCCCGGGCTCGATTTTGGCCCTGCCTATGCGCAAAAAATGATCCGCGTTTCATACGCCACTGCACTGGACAGGCTGCGCGAAGCCATCGAGCGACTGCAAAAAATTCTGTAATATACTGGCAAGAGATGCCGGCCGGTTGCCGGCGCCTCGTTCGCCGGGCCCTGATTATTGATATTTGCCCAGGTTAAGCTTGAGCGCAATACCCGATTCCAGCGCAATGCGACGCCGCTCGGCCTGGACCTTATCGGCATAACCACCATCGTTGGGGCCAATCGCGCCCACGTAACAACCCAGCCCCCGATCCACGGAACCGCGCCGTGTAATGCAATCGTGAAGAATTTTCGCGCCCACCTGGATATTGGCTACGGGATTGAGCGCAGACAAGACGCCGCCGTGAAATACATCAAATTTCTCAGCATGCACATTGGGCATCACCTGCATGAGCCCCTGCGCGCCCACATGGCTTTCCGCAAACGGATTGTAGCGTGACTCGATCGCGATAACGCCCAGCATCAAAATCGGATCCAGTTGCTGCTTTTCGGCGACCGAATAGACCACGCGGATCAGCGCGCCGGTCACGTTACGGGCAATTCTGAACTTGCGCGCGACATATTCGCGCAACGCCAGCGCCTGGCTGTTGCTTAAGCCTGGAACGGTGAACTGGCTGTCTGAAATACCAAGATTGGCAAAAAAGCCCTCGTCCGTATAATCGAGTTCTCTGGTCAGCGCCGTGTTGTGCTGCTGCTCTGGTGATGTAGCCGGCGGCGGCACCAAGTCCCCCGTGCGCACATGCGGCGAATTAAAGATGGTGAGCAGGTCCTTGTCGGACATGACCGTGCTGTCGGGCATCAGGGCATTCAACGACGCCTGGTGAATGACCCTGATCTGGTCGCGGATGGCCGGTAAAAGCGCCGCCGCCAGCACGGCAACAAGCACGGCAATCCCCAGATAGGAAACCATTAGATGGATAATATCGAGCGTAATCCGATAAACGGAGCCGAAATAGCGGGAAGCAACAGGGCGGGTTGTCGCAGAATTCATGTATGACAAAGTCCGGATCGCCTCACGCAAGGGTCCGGAGAGATTTGAGGAAATTTACTATACTCCAGTTTTGGCTGGCCCGCATCCTCCCCTGCCTTTCTCCTATAATGCACTATCTGAGTCATCAATAGGCTGTCTATCGTGAAATATGCGGATCTGCGGGATTTTCTAAAGCAACTGGAAAAGCGGGATAATCTCAAATCCATTCAAGTGCCGGTACAAACCCGGTTGGAAATGACTGAAATCAGTGACCGGGTGCTGCGCGCCGGCGGCCCGGCCTTGCGTTTCGAACAGCCAGTACACCAGGGACACACGTCGGACATTCCGGTGCTCACCAATCTGTTTGGCACCCCTGAACGCGTAGCCTGGGGCATGGGCGCAGAATCGGTCAGCGCCTTGCGTGATACAGGTACACTGCTGGCCAGCCTGCGCGAGCCCGAAGCGCCAAAAGGCCTTCGCGAAGCGATCGGGACCGTGTCCATGCTCAAGTCTGCACTGTGGGACATGGCGCCGAAAATGCAACGCCATGCAGCGTGCCAGGAAATTATTTGGGAAAAAGACGAGGTCGACTTGTCACGCCTGCCGATCCAGCTGTGCTGGCCCGGCGATATCGCCCCGCTGATAACCTGGGGCCTGGTGGTCACCCGTGGGCCAAAGGCGAAACGCCAGAATCTGGGGATTTACCGGCAGCAGGTCATCGGCAGAAACAAGGTGATCATGCGCTGGCTGTCCCACCGTGGCGGCGCATTGGATTTTCGTGACCACGCGCTTGCCCATCCGGACCAGCCCTTCCCCATTTCAGTAGCGCTGGGCGCAGATCCGGCTACCATTCTGGGAGCAGTCACGCCGGTGCCTGACAGCCTGTCCGAATACCAGTTCGCCGGCCTGCTGCGCGGCTCGCGCACCGAACTTGTCAAATCGATAGGCAATACGCTGTCTGTACCGGCTTCCGCGGAAATCGTGCTTGAAGGTCATATCCTGCCGGCCGGCCATCCTGATGCCATTGCCCCCGACCCAGCAGCGGGCATTACTGCCCCGCGTGGCAACGGTTTCGAGATGGCGCTGGAAGGTCCCTATGGCGACCATACGGGCTATTACAACGAGCAGGACTGGTTTCCGGTATTCACGATTGACCGCATCACCATGCGCAATAAGCCGATCTACCACAGCACCTATACCGGCAAGCCGCCAGACGAACCTGCCGTACTGGGGGTAGCACTCAATGAAGTGTTCGTGCCGCTGCTGCAGAAACAGTTGCCCGAGATTGTTGATTTTTATCTGCCGCCTGAAGGCTGCAGCTATCGCCTGGCGGTTGTCTCTATCCGCAAGCAATACGCCGGCCATGCCAAGCGTGTCATGTTTGGCGTATGGAGTATCCTGCGCCAGTTCATGTATACCAAATTCATTGTCGTTGTCGATGACGATATCAACGCACGCGACTGGAAGGAGGTGATCTGGGCGATGACCACGCGCATGGACCCGGCACGCGATACGGTTCTGGTGGAAAATACGCCAATCGACTATCTGGACTTTGCTTCACCCGAGTCCGGGCTGGGTGGAAAAATGGGCATGGACGCCACCAACAAGTGGCCGGGCGAAACGCATCGCGAGTGGGGAACGCCCATTGCCATGGACCAGGATGTGAAGCTTAGGGTCGACGCTCTGTGGCAGGATCTTGGTCTTGATACGTGAAGGTACCATGATCGACCGGGAGATCGTGTTCCGAATAACGGCGGGACGGCGCCTGGCGCCGTGACTCCTGCTTTGACCGGAATTTGTTATAGACAAACCATGACGTGGCAGCCAGGGCGATCGGCTTGATCAGCGCCGAACGGGACTTGGCGGCACGCAGCAAAAAACGCGCAATAGTCAGGCTCACGAGCGGATTCTTTTCGATCAGTGAAAAGATGCCGCTGCGCCTGCGCGTAAAGCTCATAAGCGTTTCGCCCCCCGCATCCAACAGCGCCGTTTTAATGGCGTCCGGAGAAAGCGAATGACCTAGCGCGTTCACATCCTGCCGCAATTGTTCGCGCTCGGCCAGCACCCGGGCGGTAAGTAAGGCCTTGCGTAATGGTTTTTTCAGTATTGGCTCATTCATCACCGGCTCCTTTTGCTGCTGCAGGGGGCGCTGGCGCACGATGCCCGCGCAGGGCCTGCGCATCATCCCGCAGGGCGTCTATGGTTGCGGCGAAAGGTGTCGCCGCCAGCCCCAGATACTTTTTCATCAGCAGCAGACAGCCCAGACCAATCAAGGCATAGACCAGCACCAGGACTGCCAGGGCGATGTAACGATACTCGGTGCCCCAGAAAAAAAGCCCGACCAGCACCGCCACGACAATCAGAGCCAGATGCAGGAACAGCAGCCCGGCAGCGCCGAACAAAAGAACCGACAGCAGCCGGTCCTTCTCTTCAGTCAACTCCAGTGACAGCAGTTCAAGGCGCGTTTTGACCAGCGCTGTAAAACCACCGGCGACAGAACTCAGATTCTGTTTGACTGACATAGTCGGCGCTTTACTTGCGACCGATAATGACACCAAGCAGAACGCCTGCGAGCGCAGCAAAGCCGACCGTACGCCATGGATTGTCATGGACGTATTCATCGGTTACCCGGACAGCTTCCTTGCTTTGTTCTACCGCGCGCTCCTGCACATCCTTGAACGAACCGGTGGCTTTTTGCAGGGCATTCACTGCACGGTCACGCAACTCGCTCGCTTTGTCACCACCGATTTCGGAGGCCTCTTTGAGCATGCCTTCTGCTTCAGCAATACTGGCGCGCAGATTGTTCAACAGTTGTTCCTGAGATTGTTCGAGATTGGATTTACTAGCCATATGATTCTCCTGCAATGATTATCTGAAATAGCCGGCCTGCGGAAAACCCGCTTTCTCCGGGTCCTGCTCTTCTTTTATATTAAGCCATTGTTGATAATTTCAAGTTCATCATAGCGCATTCCAGGCACTTATCGACCAGACTTTAAGATTGTTTTCATTTACACAGGTCCTGACATCCGCCGCAAGTCGTTAAAAAAGCAAGAATTTTACTTTTTTTCATTTAAATACAATTACTTGCCTTATTCGACACCGTGTATGCGGCGCAACATTCTGAAAAAACTGGTAGCCTACACTTTCTGTCTTGTTCCGAATATGCGGTCACCGGCATCGCCCAGTCCGGGAATGATATAGCCATCCTGGTTCAGGCGCTCGTCAATGGATGCCGTATAAATCTTGACGTCGGGATGCGCTTTGAGTACCCGCTCAATGCCTTCGGGCGCGGCAACCAGAACCAGCGCCTTGATTTCCCGGCAACCTGCCTGCTTGAGCATGGTAATGGTCGCCTCCATGGAGCCACCGGTCGCCAGCATCGGATCGATAATAAGCGCCAGACGCTGGTCCAGATCGCCAACCAGTTTCTGCAAATAAGTGCCGGCTTCAAGCGTTTCTTCGTTACGGGCAATACCCACGGCACTGACCTTGGCGCCGGGAATCAGAGACAAGACACCATCGAGCATGCCGATGCCGGCGCGCAGAATCGGCACGACAGTCACTTTCTTTCCGGCAATTTTTTTGACTGTGACGTTGCCGCACCAGCCTTCAATGATGGCATCCTCCAGAGGAAAGTCCTTGGAGGCTTCGTAGGTCAGCAACGCCCCAATTTCCTGGGCCAGTTCCCGAAAACTCTTGGTGCTCAGATCGGCTCGCCGCATGATGCCCAGCTTGTGCTGGATCAGGGGATGGCTGATTTCGTGAACGGACATGTTTTTTTCTCCGAAAAATTATTGTGCAATGAGCCACTCGACAAGGCCGTCGACAAAGGATTTGGTTTTAAGGGCGGCGACGTCATTGACCAGGCTGACCAGGATATAGGTTTTGCCGCTAGCCGCAGTGACATAGCCTGACAATGCACTGGCATTGCCCAGCGTCCCTGTCTTGAAGTGCCCCCGGCCCTTTGCTGCCTGATCTGTCAGGCGGCGACGCATAGTACCATCGACACCCGAGACTGACAATGAATCGATGAATGTGTCCCGCCACCCCGAAGCCCAGATAGTATCGAGCATCTGGGCCTGCCCGCCGGCCGTGATGCGCCCTGTCCGGGACAGCCCTGAGCCATTGACGACGGTGTACGCGCCAATATTAACACCTTGTTTGCGCAGTATATCCAGAACGGCCTGGCTGCCCTTTTCGAAGGTCGCCGGCGCGCCATACAGCTCCTGCCCCAAAGTCAGAAGCAGTGTTTTGGCCATCACATTATTACTGTATTTGTTGATTGTCTGTATTACCTGCCCCAGCGACGGTGACGTGCGAGTCTCCAGCAGTACGGCGCGCTCAGGCACCAGTCCGTCGCGTATCACGCCTGAAATAGTCCCGCCCTCGGCCGTCCATAGCCGCTCGAAAATGCTGGAAAACATATAGGTCTGCGATCCGACGAGCCGGTAAATGGAAAACTCCCCACAGGCGGAAGACAGTTTACCCTTCAGTTGCAGGGCGGGGCCACTTTCGGTCTGCACCGTGCCGGTCAGTTCCGAACCGGTTCGCGACTTGATACACGCGCCCGAGGTCAGCCCCAGGTGGCCCGCTATGGGCGGATTCTGTATATCCGGCTCAAACGATACCTCCCAGTTGCCGGACTGCCGATCCGGCTTCAAATTGAGCATGATCGCGCCAAGATTGACCATCATGGCATCCGGATTGGCGTTATAGGGGCGCTCCGGCGAGCCGTCAAAATCGCCAGGATCAGTAAAAATAGGCGCAAACAGCGAGCGATCCACGATCACATCCGACAGATGACGCAGGCCTTTGGCCTGAACGGCGCGAATCATTTGTCGCAGGTCCTGATAGTTGAGCGCCGGATCGCCACCGCCCTTGATATACAGTGGCGTACGCATGGCCTGTGACACGTCAAAGCGCGCCCTGCGATCTATATAGACACGTGTCTTCCAGGTGTACTGGCTGCCCAGCCGGTTCAGCGCAGCCCAGGTAGTCAGCGTTTTCATGACCGAAGCCGGGTTACGCGGCGTGCTCGGATTGATCGCCAGAATAACCGGCCCGCCGGCCTCCTTGATCAGCAGCGACAGCGACGACAACGGCACACCGGTTTTGTCCCAGCGCGCTCGTATGGTGTCGGGCAAATGATCGGCCGATTTGATCGAAGCGATGGGAAAGCCATAGACATTCAGAAGGTCGCCAGCATCAGCGTCGTTTTGGGCCGCGGCCGCCGCTGCCAGACCGGTTGCCCCTTTCTTTACACCCAGGCCGCCCTTTTGGGCAGGCGGCAAGATCTTCACGTCAAGTGCGCCAGGTCGATTGAACTCGAACGTAGCGCCGGGCGCAACCCGAATGGTTGCGGTCTTGCCCTTTTTGCCGGACGAGGCCTTCTTTTTTGTTTGCGATTTGCCACTAGTGCCGCTGTCCCGCGCACAGGCGGGGGTCGCCAGCGTCAGGCTAAGCAGGAGCAGACAGGCCACGATGGACAGTCGTCCAGCTGCAGGGCGCATCATCATATTTGCTATTGGCATACCGAGGCGTCAAAAGCACACGCTGAATGCCAGGTTCGCTCAGTTGCAGCGGCGCGCGCCACAGAACGCGGCTTCAGATAAGAAGGCTTGGAGTGAATCATTGTAATCTGGCTCTCCTGTTGCAGTCTGGAACGAAAAAGACACTTTATAATGGTTAATTACGACAAACCGGTTAAACCCGGCGAAATTCGTCCGCCAACCCTCCTGATATTGCGAGCCCAGATTCGTGCAACTGCGCGCATCGATGCCTTCGATACCCTGCTTTCCATTGCTTTTTATTCATGTTACCCATAGACCCCTCGCTGAGTATTGCCGACTTCGACTACGAACTTCCCGAAGAACTGATCGCCCAGACCCCGCCTGCCACCAGAACCGACAGCCGCCTGTTGCTCGTGCAAAACGATGGCGCACTGCAGGACCTGAACTTTAGTGCCCTGCCCGACCTGCTGCTGCCGGGTGATCTGCTGATCTTCAATGACACCAAGGTGATCAAGGCAAGACTATACGGCCAAAAGGACAGCGGCGGGCGCGTGGAAGCGCTGATTGAACGCATTATTGAACCCACCCGCGCCCTGGCGCATGTTCGCGCCAGCAAAGCACCGCGCCCGGGCACCAACCTGGTCTTTGACGGCGCCATTACCTGTACAGTCTTGGCGCGGCATGACGACCTGTTCGAATTGCAGTTCGATACCGATATTCTGCCCGTGCTGGACAAACACGGCAACCTCCCATTGCCTCCGTATATCAAACACAGTGCCGACCAGCAGGATGAAACCCGTTACCAAACGGTCTACGCCCGCCACCCCGGCGCGGTCGCCGCACCCACTGCCGGCTTGCATTTTGATGCCGCGCTGCTGCAACGACTACAAGACAAGGGCATAGACACGGCCTGGGTCACCCTGCACGTGGGCGCCGGCACATTCCAACCGGTACGGGTAGAAAAAATCAGTGAACATATTATGCACGCAGAATGGTATACGGTACCGGAAATGACCGTTGCCGCCATTGCCGCGACCCGCCAGCGGGGCGGACGGGTAGTTGCGGTGGGCACCACGAGCGTGCGGGCGCTGGAATCGGCCGCCCAGCAAGGCGGCACACTGGACGACCTGCGCTGCCCCGTCGCTCACAGCGCCGATACGCAGCTATTTATCACGCCGGGCTACACCTTCCGCGTGATCGACGGCCTGATCACCAATTTTCATTTGCCCCAGTCAACGCTGTTGATGCTGGTTTCTGCCCTGACTGGTCGCGAGCGCATGCAACAGGCCTATTGCCATGCCATCGAACAGCGCTACCGGTTCTTCAGTTACGGCGACGCCATGTTTATTGCACCCGGCTGATCAAACCCGTACTGCCCCAAACAGTTGCCGGCGGCATTTACAACCTCAACTTTACGACCATGACCCAGGCGCAAGGGAACGAATCAGTGCTGTTTCTGTCATACTTGACTCTTTGCCGTGCGCGCATCCCCCCTTTCATCAATCGATTATCATGCCAGGACTTTCCTTTTCTTTAATAAAAACCGAGGGTAAAGCCCGCCGGGCCAGCATCACTCTGAATCACGGCACCGTCCAGACGCCCATGTTCATGCCTGTGGGTACCTATGGCAGCGTCAAGGCCATGCTGCCGCATGAACTGGAAGAGATCGGGGCCCAGGTAGTGCTTGGCAACACCTTTCATCTGTGGCTGCGGCCAGGCACCGAAGTCATTGAAAAACATGACGGCCTGCATGGTTTCATGCAATGGAAAAAACCGATACTGACCGACTCTGGCGGCTTTCAGGTGTTCAGCCTGAGCGATTTGCGCAGCAAAATCACTGAAGAAGGCGTCAAGTTCTCTTCACCTATTGATGGCTCAAGACTGTTTCTGACCCCCGAAGAGTCCATGCGCATCCAGCGCGCACTCAATTCGGATATCGTCATGGTATTTGACGAATGCACACCCTACACAATCGACGGGCGTCCCGCCACGCATGATGAGGCAGCGCGTTCCATGCGCATGTCCCTGCGCTGGGCACAACGCTCCCGGGATACGTTTGACACGCTGCAAAACCCCAACGCGCTGTTTGGCATTGTTCAGGGCGGCATGTTCGAAGACCTGCGCGACGAATCGCTGGCCGGACTGCAGCGCATTGGTTTTGATGGATACGCCATCGGCGGCCTGTCCGTGGGCGAACCCAAACCGGACATGCGTCGTATACTGGCACATATCGCCCATCAGTTGCCCGACAATGCCCCGCGCTATTTAATGGGCGTAGGTACGCCGGAAGACCTGGTCGAAGGCGTCAGCCAGGGCGTGGACATGTTCGATTGCGTCATGCCATCGCGCAATGCACGCAACGGCTGGCTGTTTACCCGCTTCGGCGATATTAAAATCCGCAATGCGCGGTATCGCGACGATACCCGCCCGCTGGATCCGACTTGCGCCTGCCATACATGCCGGCATTTTTCACGGGCCTACCTGCACCATATGCAAAAGGCCAATGAAATTACCGGCGCTCGCCTGAACACGCTGCACAACCTGCACTTTTACCTGAACATCATGGAACAAATGCGGGAAGCGCTGGAACAGGGCCGTTTTGCGCAGTGGCAGGAACAATTTTTCACCGATCGGTCAAAAGGCATTGACTAGCCCAGAAAAGGCTACAATATTCGGTTAATTTACACTTACGGGAGTCTTTCTTATGCTTACAAGCAATTTATCTACGCTGGTCCTGGCACAGGCTGCGCCAGCCGGCGGCATCATGGGCGGTCTGACAAGTTTTCTGCCTATCATCCTGATGTTCGTGGTGCTGTACTTCCTGATGATTCGTCCGCAAATGAAACGCCAGAAAGAAACCAAGGCCATGATCGACGCTCTTGCCAAGGGTGACGAAGTGATTACTGCCGGCGGCATTCTGGGCAAGATCTCCAAAGTCACGGACAACTACCTGACAGTGGAAGTATCCAACCTGGCAGACAAACCCGTCGAGGTGCTGGTACAACGCGTCGCAGTGACCACGGTACTGCCAAAAGGCACAGTCAAATCGCTGTAATCCGGCAACAGGCGGGCGGTAACTACCGCCCCGCTTTTTGTCCGGCCCCCTGTTTCAACCCCTTATCGAAAACGGCTACGGTATGAACCGCTATCCCCTCTGGAAATACATTACGGTACTGGTTGCCCTGATTATCGGCATCCTGTATACCGCCCCCAATTTTTTTGGTGAAACACCGGCAGTGCAGGTGTCCAGCGCCAAGGTGACGCAAAAAGTCACCACGCAGACCATGGGTCAGGTAGAGGACATACTGCGGCAGAACAATATTGCCTTTTCCGGCACCTATTTTCAACAAAACGGCCCTGCCGGCACCGTTCGGGTCCGCCTGGCCAATACCGACGCACAGCTAAAGGCTCGCGACGTACTGGACAACGCACTCAATCCCGTCAAGGATGACCCGTCTTATACCGTGGCGCTGAACCTGCTGTCAGCCTCTCCGGACTGGATGAGCGCCATCGGCGCCAACCCCATGTACCTTGGTCTTGATTTGCGCGGTGGCGTGCATTTTCTGCTGCAGGTAGATATGCAGGGCGCACTGGCTGCCCGCTATGAGTCCCTGACCACAGACATCCGTTCCATTTTGCGCGACGCACGTGTCGCAGTGGAATCGGTCAACAACGCCGACAGCCGCATTACCGCCACCTTCGCCTCTGAGCAAGACCGGAACAAGGCGCAGGATGTGCTGCGTACCCGCACCAATGAACTGGAATTTACCTCCAGTCAGTCCGGCGGCAAATTCCTGCTGACCGGTGCCATCCTGCCGACCGAAATTGCCCGGGTCCAGGACACCGCCCTCAAACAGAATATCCTGACCCTGCACAACCGGATCAACGAGCTGGGCGTAGCCGAGCCGATTATTCAGCAACAGGGACTGGACCGCATCATCGTGCAGCTGCCTGGCATTCAGGATGTAGCCAAAGCCAAGGAAATTCTGGGCCGCACCGCCACCCTGCAATTGCGCATGGTCGATGATTCGCCAGCCGCGCAAAACGCCATGGCCTCCGGCACCGTGCCTTTCGGGCTGGAAAGTTTCAAGGATACCGACGGCCGGACAGTACTGGTCCGCCGTCAGGTATTGCTGACCGGTGAGAACCTGGAAAATGCCCAATCCGGGCGCAACCAGCAAACCCAGCAGCCGACAGTCAACCTCACGCTGGACGACAAGGGCGCACGTATTTTCCGTGACACCACCCGCGACAATATCGGCAAACGCCTGGCCATCATTTTGTTTGAGAATGGCAAAGGCCAGGTCGTGACCGCCCCTGTTATTCGCAGTGAAATCCCGAACGGCCAGGTTGAAATTTCAGGCAGCATGGATGCCACGCAGGCCGCCGATACAGCCCTGCTGCTGCGCGCAGGTTCGCTCGCCGCCCCAATGTCCATTATCGAAGAGCGCACCATCGGCCCAAGCCTGGGCGCCGATAATATCCGGATGGGATTCGATTCCACCCTTTACGGTTTTCTGATGATCGCAGTCTTCATGATCATTTATTACCACGTGTTCGGTGTGTTCTCTACCTTGGGCCTGGCTTTTAACGTCTTGCTGCTGCTGGCGGTCCTGTCGCTGCTGCAGGCCACGCTTACGCTGCCGGGCATTGCCGCCATTGCACTAACGCTGGGTATGGCGATTGACTCGAACGTGCTTATCAATGAACGGGTCCGGGAGGAACTGCGCAACGGCGCCTCGCCGCAGCAGGCCATCAATTCCGGCTTTAGCAAGGCGTGGGCCACCATTCTTGACTCGAACCTGACGACCCTTATTGTGGGCCTGGCGCTCCTGGCTTTCGGCAGCGGCCCGGTTCGCGGCTTTGCTGTGGTTCACTGCATCGGTATCCTGACCTCCATGTTCTCATCGGTGGTCGGTGTGCGGGCCATTGTGAATTTGTGGTACGGCCGGCGCAAGAAACTCAAGTCGGTTTCCATCGGTACCGTCTGGCGCCCCGAGGCGGATGACAAGAAAGACATTGCCAAGAACTGAATAGTGCAGAACACTTTTTCTGTCCGGACTGACCGGACAGAGCAGGAATAAATATGGAATTTTTCAGAATTCACAAAACCATCCCGTTCATGAAGAACGCGCTGATCCTTAATTTGATCAGCGCCATTACCTTCGTGCTGGCGGTATTTTTCATCGCGACTCGCGGTTTTCATCTGTCCATCGAATTTACCGGTGGCACGGTCATGGAAGTTAACTACCAGCAGGCAGCCCAGCTAGATGAGGTGCGCAGCAGCATCAGTGCACTCAACTACAGCGACTTTCAGGTGCAGAACTTCGGCACCTCGCGCGACGTCATTATCCGCCTGCCGGTAGACAAGAACATGTCTTCGACAGAACAGAGCAATACGGTGATGACTGCCCTCAAGAAAGCCAGTCCCGACGCGGAACTGCGCCGGGTGGAGTTCGTCGGGCCGCAAGTGGGTAACGAGCTGTTTTCCAATGGCCTGAAGGCGCTGGCGTTTGTCGTGATCGGCATCATGATTTATCTGGGCATCCGCTTCGAATGGAAGTTCGCGCTCGCCTGCGTGGTCGCCAACCTGCATGACGTGGTGATCATCCTTGGATTTTTCGCATTCTTCCAATGGGAGTTCTCGCTGCCCGTACTGGCAGGGGTGCTGGCGGTCCTGGGTTATTCGGTGAATGAATCGGTCGTGATCATGGACCGGATTCGCGAGAATTTCCGCAAGCAGCGCCGTGCCAGTGTCCGGGATGTGATCGACGGCGCCATTACGCAAACCATCTCCCGTACGGTCATTACCCATGCATCTACGCAAATGATGGTGCTCTCCATGTTCTTCTTTGGCGGCCCGTCTCTGCACAACTTTGCGCTTGCACTCACCATCGGTATCTGGTTCGGTATCTATTCATCGGTATTCGTGGCTGCCGCCATCGCCATGTGGCTGGGCGTCAAGCGCGAAGACATGATCAAGACGCCGAAAAAAGAAGATCCGGCCAGCGAAGTGATCTTCTGATCAAAAGACTGTACCGTGGGCGCAACACCTGCTTGCGCGCCACCCCGGAAAAAAGCGCCTGCGGGCGCTTTTTCGTTTGAAAAAACAACAGGATAAGGTGTAATCTGGGCAAACACGTTACAATCACGTTTTCCAAATTTTACCCCCGGGACAAAAACCCGCAACGGTACCCATATCATGCAAGAAACTTCACTCAAACGCGGCAACGCGCCCGCTGTCGCCACGCCTGTCCAGGAAGCGCCGATCCGTATCCATCCCTCTGCCAGAAAGCTGTACATCAAGACTTTCGGCTGCCAGATGAACGAATACGACTCGGACAAGATGGCCGATGTATTACGCGAAAACCAGGGACTGGAACTGACCAGCACGCCCGAAGACGCCGATGTCATTCTGCTCAATACCTGTTCCATACGCGAAAAAGCGCAGGAAAAAGTATTTTCGGATCTTGGCCGCATCAATCAGCTCAAAAAGAAGAACCCCAATCTGGTCATTGGCGTGGGCGGCTGTGTCGCCAGCCAGGAAGGCGCGACCATTATCCGGCGCGCCCCGTACGTAGACGTGGTGTTCGGCCCGCAAACCCTGCACCGCCTGCCCGAACTGCTTGAACGGCGCAAAAGCACCGGGCGCGCCCAGGTGGATATCAGTTTCCCGGAAATTGAAAAATTCGATGCCCTGCCACCGGCCCGGGTAGATGGCCCCTCTGCCTTCGTTTCAATCATGGAAGGTTGCAGCAAATACTGCAGCTTTTGCGTTGTCCCGTATACCCGTGGCGAAGAAATTTCCCGGCCGTTCGAAGACGTCCTGACCGAAATTGCCGATCTGGCAGACCAGGGCGTCAAGGAAGTCAATCTGCTGGGCCAGAACGTCAACGCCTATCGCGGCACCCTGGGCGGCACCGCCGAATTGGCTGATTTCGCCATGTTGCTTGACTATGTGCATGACATCCCGGGTATCGAACGCATTCGTTATACGACCTCTCACCCCAAGGAAATGACCAGCCGGCTGATCGAAGCCCATGGGCGCCTGCCCAAGCTGGTTCCTTTCCTGCATCTGCCCATCCAGACCGGAAGCGACCGGATACTGGCGGCCATGAAACGGGGCTACACCGGACTGGAGTTCAAATCTATTGCCCGTCGTCTGTATGCAGCCCGGCCCGGCATGACCTTGTCTTCGGACTTCATTGTCGGTTTTCCTGGCGAGACCGAAGCCGATTTCGAGGCTACCCTCAAGCTGATCGCAGACGTCAATTTCGACACCTCGTTCTCGTTCATCTATTCGCGCCGGCCGGGCACGCCTGCCGCCGACCTGGAAGACGATACGCCTTACGAGGTCAAACTGGCGCGTCTGCAACGCCTGCAGGCCCAGATTACGGCTCAGGCCAGCGCCATCAGTCATGGCATGCTCGACACCATACAACCGGTGCTGGTCGAGGGACCCTCACGCCGTGATGCCAGCGAACTGACCGGCCGTACAGAAAACAACCGGATCGTCAATTTCGCTGCGTCCGAGCAGTTGATCGGCCAGATTGTCAACGTGCGTATTACCGCCGTATATACCAACTCTCTGCGCGGCGAGCTCGCGACCGGGGACGCCGCTTCATGACGGGAAAACGTACCTTGCCCGTGGTCTTCCATCTGGAAGGCGACAACACTCAATTGGCCAATCTGTGCGGGCCACTGGATGAAAACCTGAAGCAGATTGCACAGGCTTACGATGTAACTATCGGTCGCAGCGGCAACCGGGTGATCGTCGAAGGCGAGCAGGCCCAGGATGCGGCAGGCGCTGTCAACCTGTTCCATCGCCGCGCCCGCCATCGCGACCTGACCATTGACGATATCCAGCTGGGACTGGTCGAATTGCGGGCCAATGCAAAACCTTCGGGCAGCATTGATCGCAGCAAGATCGAAACCGATGACAGCCGGCACAGGCGCCAGACGAGTGCAGCCAGCCTGCCCGAGCTGCCGCCACTGGATGATGACAGCGGCACCATTGCGCTGCGCACCCGACGTAATGACCTGCGTCCGCGTACCCCGCGCCAGCGTGATTATCTGAACAATATTTTGCGGCATGACATTACCTTCGGCACGGGGCCGGCCGGTACCGGCAAGACCTGGCTGGCCGTTGCCTGTGCCATCGATGCCCTGGAACGGGAACACGTACAGCGCATCATCCTGACCCGGCCTGCTGTGGAAGCCGGTGAACGCCTGGGTTTTCTGCCCGGCGACCTGGCCCAGAAAGTCGACCCCTACCTGCGCCCGCTGTACGATGCGCTTTATGATTTGATGGGGTTTGACAAAGTCATGCGACTGTTCGAAAAACAGACCATCGAGATCGCACCGCTGGCCTACATGCGGGGCCGCACCCTGAATCATGCTTTTGTCATTCTGGACGAAGCCCAGAATACAACCCAGGAACAAATGAAGATGTTCCTGACACGCATTGGATTTGGCAGCAAGGCCGTGATCACGGGCGACCCATCGCAGATAGACCTGATCAAGGGGCAGAAAAGCGGTCTGGAACATGCCCTGCGCGTGCTATCCGATGTCCAGGGCATCGCCATGTCGCGCTTTACCAGCGAAGATGTGGTGCGGCACCCACTGGTCGCCCGCATCATTGATGCTTACGATCTGGCCGAAGGCCGTATCCCCAATGAGTAATCCGGCCACGCCCCGCTCTCGCGGCATGCGCGACACCTCGTATCTGCGCACCACGGTCCAGCACGTGGTGCCGGTTCCGGAAATCACCCGCCAGCGCATTCGTGGCTGGATGCTGCGGGCCGTCGACGCTGCGATGGCCGATAACCCGGAAATTATCCAGGCGGAACTGGCCCTGCGACTGGTTGACACCGATGAAGCGCGCGAGCTCAACAGCCAGTTTCGTGGCCGCGACTACGCCACCAACGTACTCACCTTCGAATACGGAATCGATCCGGATGGCACGGCGCGAGGCGACATCATACTGTGCGTTCCGGTCCTTAAACAAGAGGCGAACGAACAGGGCAAAACTCTGAGTCAGCACGCAGCCCATCTGGTGATACACGGTGTACTGCACGCGCTGGGTTACGACCATGAAGAAGAAGACGACGCTGTCCACATGGAATCGGTGGAAACTGCCCTGCTTGCCAGCCTGGGCTTTCCTGATCCGTATCAGCCGCACTGACCTGGTCCGGCGCAATGTTCCGGCTTTCTGCAACATTGCGCTTTCCCGGCAACGTCCTGCTTCCTGTAAAATTCCGGTTCCTGCAATCTTCGGCTTTTCTACGACGTTCCGGCGGCAACAATGCCCCTGTTTGAGCCCGGTTCCCCTCCTGCAAAGACACAACATCAATAAAGACCCGATGTCGACAAAGGCCGGGTTTACCCAAAGTATCGCGCTTTTTTCATCAAATAGACGCAAATTTGCGTTATCCTTATAACTTCCTAAACTAGACGTCCAGAGATGTCAGATCCATACCCTTCCAACGATGCCGAGGCAGACAGTCAGCCAGGCAAAAAGCACACCTCCCGCTCACTTCTCCAGCGAATAAAAGGCCTGCTGGGCCAGAACGAACCCGAAGACCGGGACGATATCCAGGAGATACTTTCCTCAGCCCATGATCGGGACATCATCGACGACGATTCCTATTCCATGATCGTCGGCTCCATTTCCTTCACCGAGAAAAACGTCAGCGACATCATGATCCCGCGTTCGCGCATGGATTTGCTGGATATCAGCAAGCCGCTGCAGGAACTGCTCCCGATCGTTCTCGATACAGCTCATTCGCGCTTTCCGGTGTATGAAGAGGAAAAAGACAATATTATCGGTATCCTGCTGGCCAAGGATCTGCTGCGCTTCATTAACAATCCGCAAACCGATATCCGCAGTCTGGTCCGGCCTGCCAACTACATCCCTGAAACCAAGCGGCTGAACCAGTTGCTGCGGGATTTCCGCGAGAACCGCAATCATATTGCCATTGTGATCGACGAATATGGCAGCATTGCCGGCCTGGTCACCATGGAAGACGTTCTGGAACAGATCGTGGGCGATATCGAAGACGAATACGATGAAGATGCGCAAATGACCATCTTCCCGGAAACCGATACGTCGTGGCGCGTGATGGCCATCACCGATATCCGGCAATTGAACCAGACACTGCAGGTTGCCATTCCCGAAGACGATTACGATACCATCGGCGGCTGGCTGGCGGCAGAGCTGGATCATATCCCGCAACGCGGCGACAGCCACGACTTCCAGGGGTTGCGATTCCAGGTCCTGCGTGCCGATGCCCGGCGCGCCCTGTGGCTGCACGTCAAACGCCTGTCTGCCATGAGCAGCAGTCATAGTAAAACAGAATCCTGAGAACATGGTCTGGCTCCTTCTCATTGCGGCTGGGGCCATTCATGCCCTGAGTTTTTCTCCCGATCCCCTGCCCGGCTGGACCTTGCCCTACATTCAGGTGCTGTCCATGGCGGTACCGGCATTTATTGTCTTCAGCACAAAACATATCGGACGCGCCGCCCTGTCCGCCTTTGTCTTTAGCACCAGCAGTTTCTGTGTAGGCGTGTACTGGCTGTACATCAGCATGAACCATTTCGGCGGCCTGGCAGCACCGCTTGCCGCTTTGGCCGTATTGCTTTTTGCGCTTTATCTATCTTTGTATGCCGCTCTTGCGGGGGCATGTACCGCCTGGCTGGGCCGCGACCTGAATGTCATGCGGGTGCCGCAGGCGCTGGGCCGACCGCTGCTGTGGGCCTGTGCCTGGACGCTGGGTGAATGGCTGCGCGGTTTTATATTCACCGGGTTCCCCTGGAACAATATCGGCTACGCCCATACCAACAGCCTGCTGTCGGCCTGGGCTCCCGTCGCGGGTGTCTATGGCGTAGCCTTTCTGGCTGCGCTGGCCAGTGGGCTGGTTGCCGGTATTGTTTATTATGTGAAACACAATCGTCCCGGCATCATGGCGGCCATGGCCAGTGCACTCCTGGGCATGTTCATTGTCAGTTTTGCATTGTCTCGCATTACCTGGTTTGACAACCATGGTCCGGTCATGACGGTAAGGCTGGTGCAGGGCAATATTGCACAGCAGATGAAATTTGACCCGGCACGATTGATGAGTTCGCTGCAAGCCCAGTTCGCACTTGCTACACGGCCTGCGACAGACGCTCAACGAGCTCCCTCAGTGATTATTTTCCCCGAAACCATTCTGCCGACATTTCAGGACAGAATGGCGCCAGAGTTCTGGCAATCGGTTGTCGAGCTTGCCGATCAGATGAACGCTACCCTGTTCATGGGCAGCCCCATGCACACGATGGCCGATGGCCAGGATCGTTATACCAACAGCGTGCTGGCCATAGACAGCGATACATCGGTTTCAGCCCTGATGCAGGGCCAGCAGGTGCCGGTTTATGACAAACGACATCTGGTGCCGTTTGGCGAATTTGTTCCTTTGGGTTTTCGCTGGTTTGTTGATGCCCTGAACATTCCTCTGGGCGACTTTGATCGCGGCAGCCAGGGCCAGGAAAGCTTTGCCGTCCATAATCAGCGGTTCGCGCCCAATATCTGCTATGAAGATGTCTTTGGCGAAGAATTGCTGCCTGCCTTGCGTACCCAGACAGACGGCACGCCAGGGGCCAGCATATTGTTCAATGTCAGCAATCTGGGCTGGTTTGGCAATACGTGGGCGCTAGGGCAGCATTTGCAAATCTCGCGCATGCGCAGTATGGAAACAGCAAGGCCCATGCTTCGCGCCACCAATACCGGTTCGACGGCGGCCATTGACGCCAAGGGCCGCGTATTGTCGCAATTGACCACAGCAACAGCCGGTATCCTGGATGTGCAGGTACAAGGCACGCAGGGCCTGACGCTATACACCCGGGTTGGAAACGGATTGATCGTTGTCATCAGCCTGTTGGGTCTAATCGTTGGTTTTATGCAAAAGCGACGCACACGCGCCGCCGGATCCGGCACGCCCTGACGTCATTGCCCGGTAGCGGTACAACAAGCAGGTGCGGCGATAGCTAGACGACGGCCCCCAGGAGCACCAGCCCGTGCAACCAGCCTGCTTAATGGAAATTACGGCTGCGCGTCTGCAATTGACCCAGTAAATGTGTCAGATTGACCAGCCGCTCCACAATCACATGTTGTACGCCATTGGCTGACTGCCAGCGTCCGTAGGCACCCATCAGACGGGAAGTGAGCAGTTCCTTGCGCTGGCGTTCCACCAGCGCTGGCCGCACCAGCAGATTGATCTGCCCATATTCATCTTCCAGCGTCACAAAAACGACTCCCTTGGCCGTACCAGGACGCTGCCTGACCGTGACAATACCGGCCGCACGCACCAGGCGCCGATCGGGTTGTTCCTGCAAGACCGCAGAAGAGGAAAACCGCATCTTGCTCAATGTGTCACGCAGTAACTCCAGGGGATGACGCCCCAGCGTCAGGCCCAGCGAATCATAATCGGCCACCATCGACTGCCCTTCAGTGAGCAGTGTCAATTGCGGACTCACCGTTTCATACACCGGCGCCTCCCGTAGAATATCTTTATCGGGCACGCTGACAACCGCATCCCACAAGGCAACCCTGCGATGACCGGCCAGGCTCTCCAGCGCATTGCCAGCAGCCAGCGCATTCAGGTCATGTCGGCTCAGGTCAGCGCGTCGCGCCAGATCGGCAACAGATTCAAAGGGAGCCTGGGCACGCGCCTGCACAATCCGCTGCGCCGCCGCCTCTTGCATTCCTTTAAGCTGATTCAACCCAAGCCTGACCGCCGGCTTGGGTTTGGACTGGGGCTGGCTGGAAAGACAATCAGAAACGTCTTCGGCGTGTTCTATCGCCGGTTTTGCAGTAACCGTGTCTGAAGTCGCTGTGTCTGCGGGCTGGGCAGTGGCAAACTCCAGCGTTGCCTCCCAGTTACTGATCTGAACATCGACAGGCAGTATCTTTACCTTGTGCCGCTTGGCGTCCTGGATCAGCGTTGAAGCACTGTAAAACCCCATGGGCAGGCTGTTGAGCAGCGCGGCCAAAAAGGCCTGAGGCTCATGACATTTGAGCCAGCTGCTGGTATAGGCCAGCAGTGCAAAGCTGGCGGCATGGCTTTCTGGAAAACCGTACTCGCCAAACCCCTGGATCTGGCGAAAAATCTGCTCGGCAAACTCCCTTTTATAGCCTTTGCCCAACATGCCGTCGACAATTTTATTGTAGAATTTTTCCAGTCCTCCTTTGCGTTTCCAGGCCGCCATCGAGCGCCGCAACGCATCGGCTTCCCCGCCGGTAAAACCCGCCGCCTTCATGGCAATCTGCATCACCTGTTCCTGAAAAATCGGCACACCCAGCGTACGCTCCAGTGCTGACCTGACCTCTTCGCTTGGATAGCTAATCTGTTCGAGCCCCTGGCGTCGCCGCAGATAGGGATGCACCATTCCCCCCTGTATCGGACCGGGCCGAATAATGGAAACCTCGATGACCAGATCGTAATAACAACGTGGCCGCAAGCGCGGCAGCATGGTCATTTGCGCGCGCGATTCAATCTGGAATACACCGATGGTGTCGGCTTTGCAGATCATATCGTAAGTCTTGGAATCTTCCAGGGGGATGTCCTGCATTCGAACAAATGGCTTGCCGTATCGCAATGCCACAAACTCCAGCGCCCGGCGAATGACACTGAGCATGCCCAGCGCCAGCACATCAACCTTGAGAATACCCAGGGCATCCAGATCATCCTTGTCCCACTGCACCACACTACGGTTTTCCATGGCCGCATTTTCGATGGGAACCAGCCGGCAAAGCGGACCGTGCGACATGACAAAACCGCCAGGATGCTGTGAAAGATGACGCGGAAAGCCCATGATTTTTTCTGCCAGATAAACCCATTGCATGGCAACAGATGAAGTCGGGTCCAGACCACTCTCCTGCATGCGCGCCATCAGATTGGCACGGCCATCCCAGTAATGATAGGAGCGCGCTACCGCCTCGATAATGATGGGATCGACGCCTAACGCCTTGCCCGTATCGCGCAACACACTTTTGACCCGATAGGTGATCACCACAGCAGTCAGCGCGGCGCGATCCCGACCATATTTTTCATAAATATACTGGATGACTGCTTCGCGACGCTGATGCTCGAAATCGACGTCGATATCGGGCGGCTCATTGCGCTCCTTGCTGATAAAACGCTCAAACAGATTATTTCCCAGCACAGGATTGACTTCGGTAATACCCAGACAATAGCAAACAGCGCTATTGGCGGCCGACCCCCTGCCCTGACATAAAATGCCCTGGGCGCGGGCAAATTTCACAATGTCGTAGACCGTCAGGAAATAGGCTTCGTATTCCAGCTCGGCAATAAGCTGCAACTCATATTCCAGCTGGCGTGTGACGCTGTCAGGTATTCCATCCATGAAACGCTGCTGTGCGCCGGCATAGGTTTGCTGGCGCAGATAATCTGTCGGACTCAGGTTTTCAGGACAGATGCCGCCAGGGTATTCATATTTGAGCTCTTTCAGACTGAACTGACATTGAAGCATCACCTCAAGGGTTTGTTCCAGGGCAGCGGGTGGGTAGAGATTGGCCAGTGTCACCAACTGACGCAAATGGCGCTCGGCATTGGCCGCGCGCGCGAAACCGCATTCCTGTACGCTTTTGCCCAGCCGGATCGCAGCCAGTGTGTCATGTACGGGCTTGCGTGAACGCACATGCATCTGCACCTGTCCGACTGCCACCAGTGGCACCCCGGTGGCCTCCGAGACCGCCATGAGCCTGCTCTTGTGAGCCGCATCCTGACCCTGGTGCAACAGCGTGAGCGCCAGCCAGCAACGTCCGGAAAATGCCTGTGCAACCCATTTGGCCTGGGCCAGCATCTGCTCATAGGATGAGCCGTACTCTGGCACCAGCAGCCCCAGACACTCTGGCAGGTTCTGCAAATGGGTCAGAGAAGAATCGGCAGGACTGGTAATGTCGCTGGTCGTCAAATAATAATTGCCCTTGGTGGCACGCCGTCGTCCCAGGGTGATGAATTCGCACAAGTTGCCATAGCCCTCACGGCTTTGAGCAAGCACGACCAGTTTCAGATCGGGTGAATGTTCACCGGTATGCAGAGAAAAAACAGAACCCACAATCAGCTTCAAAGGCAGGCGCAATGGCGTTTCGACGGGTGGTACTGTCGATAGCGTCGACCCCGCCGATGGCGATGGCGATGGCGATGGCGATCCAGCGGACGCAATAGATGAATTGGATAAAGCGGATGATGGCGTCTGCGACAGCTGCGATAACCACGCAGGCAAAGACGGCAGTGAAGACGCGGCCTGTGCCGGATCGGCCTGCCCCGGCACGTAGCCTGCCTTTTCCAATGCCTTCTTTTTCCTGCGTTCCGCTTCGTCCAGGATGGGCTTGTTCAGCCGTTCCACTTCCGCGTGGGCGCGCACCACGCCTGCCACGGAACATTCGTCTGTTATGGCCAATGCCATATAATTGAGTTCGAACGCCTGCTGCACCAGCTCCTCGGGATGAGACGCGCCCTGCAGAAAACTGTAATTGCTCTGGCAATACAATTCGGCATAGCCGGGCAGCGCGTATGAAGAAAAAGAAGGCGTCGTCATGACCTGGTCCTGTTACCCGAAAACCCCGTGCAGAAACCAGCGCCAGTGACCATAGCGCTCACGAAACAGCCAGTAGCGTACGCCGGTATTGTCTTCTGCAACAAAATAGTCTCTGAGCGCCCACCCTTGCCACCAGCCATCCTCGATTCTTTCGGGACCCTGCACAATACGTAATGGTGAGCCATACCAGGGACGATGCTTGCGCACAGACAGGAGCAGCGGCTTTTCCAGCAACCAGCAAGGCCGCGCCACGCCTTCAACAACGGACCCGGCGACGCAAGCCGTGTTTACCGGCCCCCACTGGTTTGCAACTTCGGGCCGATGGTCGGCGACCGGCGCAGGCACCAATACCCGATCATGTCCGAGCCTGGCCAGAATGATTTCAAGAACCCGTTGACGATCCTGAGGCGTTCCCCCGCGCTCAGGAAACAGATCGTCGGCCACCGGCGCCGTCTCCTGTACTCTGGCAGCCTCAAGAGTCACGGCAATAATGGGTGCAGCCAGTTTCAGATGATGCAGGTGCTCCTGCAACAAGCGCATCAGGTGGGCTGGGTCCCGGGTGGGGACAGCAGTCGCCAGTTCCACCCGGGATGGTTCGCGCGCATGACGACCACGTTCATGCTCAAGAAGCAGGACAAGTTGTGTGACCGCCCGCTGATGCCCCGCCAGCCAGCCGCAAAGCTGCTCGATCAGCCGACCGGCTACCCTGCCAACGGCTTCTGCATATTCAATTCGTTCCACCAGTTCTATCCGCCCCTGAAACTGCAACGGTGCGACAACCCATTTGAATATTTCAGGTGCGCTCCCGTAGGCGGCATCAAGAACCTGCAAGAGCTGCCGGCTGGTGCGCCGCTGCAACCCGGCGCGCGGCAGTGCCCGCATGGTCCCCAGGGTGGCGCAACCAATGCTGCCCAGCCAGGCTTCATAAGGGTGCGCGGCCGGCAACGCCCCGACCGGCAAAGCGTCCAGCCGGCGAATCTGGGTGCCCGGTTTCAGACAGCGGCGCAAGCGCGCGCACGCGCAGGTTGCCAGCAGCCAAGCGCCGCCAGCCGTTGTGGCAATCGCGCAGCTTGCACTCAGACAGAGACCATGCAAGGTGCCCTGGATGCGTCGGTAAAGCCGCTGGATGCCACCAAAAAGACTAAGACTGGCGGTGACATCCAGCAACAGGGTATCCCGCTCCCCCAGCGCGAGCTCGGGTGTGTACTGCAACAGCGCCAGCGACGTCGCCTGGATTGCCGAATGATGAATATGCTCATCGTATTCGGTAAGAACGGCCTGGGGACACAGGGTATTGACGCCGCTGATGCGCATGCCCGGTTGCACACCTGCCGCCCGGGCAGCAGGCGAACACACCCGGACCTGGCCATGATCAATCACAACGGCCGCTGTGTTGCGCCAGTCAGGGCAGAGTGTGTCCAGCGTGGGGTGTAGCAGATGTACGGCTATCCATGTTCGCATGGCGGGACTCGATAAAAGCAGCAGAATAGGAATCGGAAGCGACCCCAGGATAGAGGCCCCTACCGGATGCATCCGGATAAAGTGAGATATGGACAGGATGTTCACTGACACTGCCACGACGTTTGACAATATGCACGTGAAGCCCCCTGGGCACCGGGTGTAGCGCAAGCCGCAAGGGTGCCGGTGAGGATTGTCGGGCAGCGGACAGGTCCCGAACCAGTACGAATAACGTGTCACCCTTTTGCGCCGACAATTGCAGGCGACGCAGGGCACCATCGCGCAGAGCATGTTGCCATAACACCAGCGCCGCAAAAGCCCCGCTGTTCAGGACATGTTCTGCCGCCCACAGGGCATCGGCAGTACTTTGCGGAGAAAGCCAGAGCAGGCGGGAAGGTGCAACCCCCCAATGCGCCCACGCACAGGCCTGCGGCGCATACGGTGGCTGAATAAGCACAATGGGCCGTTGCTCGAGGCTGGCACTTTCCATGCCCGCAGCGGTTGAGGCATGATGCAACTGACGCACCCGGTGCCCGCAAAAAAAAGGCTTGAACAACTGGATCTCTCCAATACCGGCGCGAGGCGTCATGACCTCGATCAGGTTGCCCAGTGGCCAGCCGCCACCGGGCAATTGGGCCGAGATTTCAGGATAACCGGTATTGGCGTAAAGACCTGGGGAGCGGGCGATTTGCGACGCTCGCCACAGCGCGGGATGAATGCGTTCCGGCGCAGTCAGGATAGAAGACGCGCCAGCACCCTGCCCGCCCCGTTGCGCCGGCATTTGTTCGGCTGATGTTCTTGAAAAAGGCGCTTCTGGAAATCGTACCCCGGACGCGGATGACCCAGCCAGGGAGCCTGAGCGCTCCACTAGATGCGAGACACACGCAACATCTTCGGGCACGGCTTCGGAGATGCTTTCGGAGTTGCTTTCCGGCAAACTGCCAAAGCGGGCGCCCGGTGTCGTTTCAGTGATTGTTTTGGAGGGTCTTTGCGCTGTATTTTTCATCATGGCAATTCCTTTTAATACTGTATAAGTATACAGTATTTTTAAAATCACCATTCTTCGGAAAACCGAGGCGCTTGATCAAGATCGTCTACATAACAGTGCAGATGCATTACACTTAATACACTGTTCTTTTTCTCTTTACTCTCAGGAATGACTTATGAAAATTACCTCTTCCCTGCTTTTTTCACTGTTTATCGTCGTGCCTGGCATGGCCGCTGCACAATCGAATCATCAGCAGGAAGCCCAGGCCATCAATGAGGCAAAAGTGACGCTTGCGCAGGCAGTGCAAACGGCCGAATCAGAAACCGGCGCCAAAGCGGTTGAAGTGGATTTTGACCGGGAAAACAACGTCTGGTCATATGAAGTGACAACCCTCAAACCCGGCACCAAATATGAACTGGTCATCGATGCCAATACAGGCAAGGTTATCTCTCGCAAGGAAGAACAAAAGCAATAACGGCCAGGCAGGCGCTCGATATATTCGGGCGCCTGCGCCCATTGTATCTGTCATTATTACAATGACAGCACCACGGCTGCCATCTGACTATTCAGGTATTGCAATCTAGCTATCACGCCTGCGATATCGCAATTCAGCTATCACAGGCGTCATTACACCATTTTCTTTGCCCAACAAGCGCTTACCGCCTTGCCCACACGCAGATCATGCCGGCAACAACGCCTGACCCAGCGCCCTAGCGGCCAATAATCGCCGCCTGCTCATCGCCAGCCTTCAAATGCAAGTCTGAATACGGATCCTCCTGCTCGATGTTGATGCGCATGCGGATGGGTTTTATATTGCCAAAAATAGTGGCAAAGGGCGTATCCTTGGCATCGTTGCCACGTGCAATAACCACCAGACTATCGGGCGGCGCCAGCCTTGTGGGGTCAAACTTGATCCATCGCCCGCCCAGGTACGCTTCAAAAATCGCGTGGAAATCCTGCGGTGGCTCTTCAAAATAGACATAGCCTACGCAAAAGCGGGCGGGTATATTCAATGCACGGCAAAACGTGATGGCCAAATGGGCAAAATCCCTGCATACGCCTTTGCGTTTTTCAAATACATCGGCGGCTGAAGTAGTGGAATCTGAATACCCCACTTCATATTGAATATTTTCCTGTATCCAGTCAATGATTGATTCAACCAGTACGATGCCATCGCCCTGAGCGCAGAAAAGAGCCTGCGCCTGGGCCGAGAGTACATCCGATTCACAATACCGGCTTGGCCGCAAGCAGGGAATGGTTTTCTTTGGCAGACGCCCGATGGGATAAATGGCAGCCTCGGACGCTCGCCTGGCATTGTTGGTGACAACGCTGACCGTGTAATCGACATTGATTGTCCCTTCCCTGGCAGGAAACGAGACGAAGCGTCCGCCCACGGCATCGATATTTTTCTGAAAATGCACAGGCGTCTTGCTCCCATTGCCGTCGATATAATCCACACTCAGGCACTCTTCCAGAATCAATTGGCTTTTTTTGGAAACCAGCATATTCAGAAAAAACTCACTTGCCGAAAATATCTCATATTCCAGCGAGGTTCTAATTCTTGTTACGAGCATCCCAGTACTCCATTTATGTAAATGATCCGGCAGACGATTGCCGACCTTGTGAATCTGACCAGCTTACATGAAAAGAGTCAACCAGCGAGCTTGCGGACGCAGACGATTGCAGATCCCTGGGAAAACACCCATATGGGCATATGTGTGCCCGATATGGGAATGCTATAGCTCCGCCTGCGCAGGAGCCACGATTGCGCCTTTGATGCCATGCTTGTTCATGGCGTCCTGAATGAACCCACTCCTTTTCATCTCTTCCACGAATTCTGCCAGGTACCCCAGTGCTCGGGATCCTCGGCTGCGTGGTACCCCCATTGCCTGGCGGATCGTCATGAAGCTGCCTGGGATCAGGCGCAGGCCGGGATGCTTCAATGCGTCAGCTTCCAGTTGCTGACGAACGCCTGCAGCGACATCCGTATTTTCACTCAGAAACGTTTCAACTACAGTCGGGGACGTGAGCGCGCGCGTGATTTCGGCCCGCTTGAGCTCACGGCTAAGGAACAGGTCATATGCGCTGCCCTTTCCAACCGTCACGCGGATACCCTGCTGGTCAACAGCCTCCAGCGAGTCAATGGCCGATTCTTCTCTCACGAGATAGGCGCCCTCAATGTGAATGTAGGCAGCGGTGAAGGCGATTTCTGCTGCACGCATGGGATCGATGGCAAAAAAACCGATATCCGCTTTCTCTCCGGATACGGTTTCAACAGAACTGCCCGCGCTCTCCAGCACAACGAGATCGAGGGGAACGCCCAGCCGGTCGGCAAACGCATGAGCCAGGTCAACAGATATCCCGGTGGCATTGCCTTGATGATCGCGTCCGGCAAGGATGGGATTTCCAAGATTAATAGAGGCTCGCAGTCGGCCGGCAGGCGTGAATGCAGCGATAATAGCAGAGTCAGTTTTCATAGGATAGGCAAATAATTGATGATGTTTCAGACATTGTAACGGGAAGCATGTCCGTCGCAACACAGGTTAATACGGGTGGGTTCAAGCGTGTCGCCAAACCACGCGTTGATGGCGGCCAATCTTTCTCCCACATAAAAAGGTTCACCGGATTCGTGCAGCCTCATGCCCAGATCATGGCCCGGAACCAGCAAGGTATCGGGAACACGTTTCCAGATATCCCATATCCGCTTCAGGGTATCTGCGCTGGCCTGTGCGTCGCAGGTATCATTGACACTGCCGGACAGAAGTTCCGCCCGGTTCTTGGCGGCATCCCCGGTAAAAAGAATGGCCTGCTCCGGTAGGTCGACATAGAACAGCAGATGACCCGGTGTATGTCCCGGTGATGCAATGGCTGTTATACCGGGTAAAAAAGTGTCTCCGTCCTGAACACGCCGGACGTTGGGCGAATGTGCCAGTTCACGCACGTACAGTTCCGGTAGAGGGTTAAATCCCGGTGGCTGCGCAGAGGCCCAGGAAAGTTCCTTTGCGCCAATCCACACCGTCGCATTGGGAAACAGAACGAAATTGACTGCATGATCATAATGCGCATGCGTCAAAACCACATCCGTGATTTCCTCCGATGTTACGCCGCGACTTTTCAGTTGCTGCTCCAGAAAATGACGGACGCCGAAAGCCCCCACATCCACCAATATCCTGTGTTGTTCACTGCGCAGCAGGGTTGTTGTACTCCAACCCAGGCCACCGTTACAAACGGAGCGACCGGGATAGCCTTGCACCAATACGTCTACCTTGTACATGATTCACTCCGCCTTTATGTCGGCATCAATAATGAGCTTGCGATATCTATCCAAATCGGCTTTGATCTGCGCGGTGAACTCGTCCGGTGTGCCTGCGATGATCTCGTTGCCACCCTCTTTGCCCAGGCGCTGAATGACGTCGGGCTGGCGCGAGGCATAAACAACAGCTTCATGCAATTTTGCAATGATGTCGGGCGGTGTACCGGCAGGCGCCAGCAAGCCTTGAAATTGCGTAATGTCAAAGCCCTTATAGCCGAGTTCCTGCATCGTCGGGATATCAGGCAGGGCCTCGGCCCGTACCGGACCGGAGACCGCATAACCTCGTAATTTCCCCGACTGGATGTGAGGTGTTGCTGTCACAACAGTATCAAACGTGAAAGTGAGCAGTCCGCTCAGGATATCCGTCAGCGCTTGCGCGTTGCCCTTGTAAGGTACATGAGTCATTTTCGTATGCGTCATGACAGACAGCAGCTCGCCAGCGAAATGCCCGCCCGCACCGATCCCGGCTGACCCGAACGTGACCTCATCGGGCTTTTCTTTTGCCTTGCGGATCAGGTCATCAACACTGGCAATGGGTGATTTTTCGGGTACCACCAGTACGTATTGGTAGCGTGTAATCTGGCTGACAGGAGCCAGATCGGCAACCGGGTCATAGGGTGTTTTTTCATACAGCGATGGATTGACAACCAACGGACCACTGGCAGTCAGCACCAGCGTATAGCCATCGGCCGGTGCCTTGGCAACGACATTCGTGCCGATCATGCCGTTAGCCCCCGGCTTGTTCTCCACAACAAAACTCTTTCCAAGGTGCTCCGACATTTTCTGGGAAATAATCCTCGCCGTAATATCCGCTGCACCACCGGCAACGTAGGGAACAATCACGCGGACGGGTTTGACGGGGTAATCGCTGGCAATTGCCGGCGAAGAAATCATGATTGCCGCGACCAGGGCTGCTGAGAACATCGAAATTTTCACGGTTATGTCTCCGGTGATACGCAGTCAAACAGAGTGCGACGGGGTTTTTGCGTACTGCTGTAACAGACCGAGCACATCGGCATCGATAGTGATGCCTTCGGACTTCTGGCGCCTCAGATTGTTCAGTTCAATCTCTCCTGGCTGGATAACCGGACGGGTCTGGTCTGCAGGCGGGCTGTCATGCAAAATGGTGGCAAAATCATTCATACGTTCTGTCAGCCACTGCGTTGAGCCAAGCTTGCGCGTGTCAATCAGGATGAAGAAATGCCCCAGGTTCTGTGGTTCATCGGGAGCATCAACCCAGGATTTGACATGTGTCAGGTAAGCGGCATTCGACAACAAACCCGCGAACAAATCCACCATCAGCGCCAGGCCATAGCCCTTATGCCCACCGATAGGCAGCAGGAATCCGTCCAAGGCTTGCTTGGGGCTATGCGTTGGCTTGCCCGAGGCGTCTGTTGCCCACGTGTCCGGGATATCGCTGCCGGCCTTGAGCGCATTGCGAATTTTGGCGCGAGCGACAACGCTCATGGCCATATCAAGCAGAAAGTGATTACCCGTCGGATTGGGTATAGCAAAGCCAATAGGACTGTTGCCAACCCGCGCGTCTGTTCCCCCCCAGGGTGCAATCGTGGTCGTGGCATTGCTGCCGATGATACTGGCAAATCCGGCTTCCGCGGCAATCAGCCCATAAGGCGATATCGGGCCAAAATGATTGCTTTGTCGTGCGAATGCCATTCCGATGCCACAATCCTGCGCCGCCTCCATGGCTGCCCGCAGCGCGTGCATGCCGACCAGCGGACCGATGCCGTTATCACCATCTACCAGGCGAAGACCGGCAGCCGGCTTCTGGGTCGTAATATGTGCATTTGCATTAATGCCGCCCACCTGAATGCGGGACCCATAGGATTCGATCCGACTCAGGCCATGTGTGGAGAGCCCGAACAAATCCGCCAGTACCAGAATGTTCACCACATCTGCCGCATTTTCGGGCGCCAGCCCCAGGTTCTGAAAAGCGGCAACGCCGAGCGCTGTCAATTCATCTTGCGGGACAATAACTTTGTTATTCGTTCTGTTGTTCATACGGGTTTCCTAAAAATAAAAACTGACTATTCGACCGAAAGCCTGGCGCTATGCACCACTTTGCGCCAGCGACGCTCTTCGGAATCGATAAAGGCGGCGAACTGCTGTGGACCTGCGCCGGATATCTCGCTAGCGTCATATTCCATGCGCTTGCGGACCGACGTCGATTGCAATGCCACAAGTGCGGACTTGTGCAAGCGTTCGACGACGTTCTCCGGTGTTCCGGCGGGCGCCAGCAGACCGAACCATTGGGAACTTTCAAAATCTGGATAGCCCTGTTGCTCAACCGTTGGAACATCAGGAAGAACGGCAAGGCGTTTTCTGGAGCCCACGGCAATGATTTTTATTTTTCCTGCCTGCGCAGCCGGTAACAAGCCTGGTGTGCCTGCTGCCGCAGCATCAATAAAGCCGCCAAGAAGATCATTCAATTGCGCTCCTGTACCTTTGTAAGGAACATGAACCACATTGATTTTCGTCGCTGTCTTGAGCATTTCAAACGCAAGGTGACCGGCACTGCCATTGCCCGCCGAGCCGTAATTCATGACGCCGGGCTTGGATTTGGCAAGCGCCACGAATGATGAGAAATCCGCCGCATCAACACCGTTGCCCAGTGCGAAAACCATCGGAAGCTTGGCCAGCAGTGTGATTGGCGCAAAATCCCGACGAGGATCATATGGCAGCTTGGGAATCATGGACGGATTGACGGCCAAGGTGCCGACATGCCCCAGAATCAGGGTATAACCATCAGGTTTGGCGCGAGCCACTTCCGTTGTCGCAATCATTCCCTGGGCGCCCCCTTTGTTCTCTACGACAACTTGCTGACCCAGATCCTTGGACATTTCTGATGCGACCGCCCTGGCGACGACGTCAGAGCTTCCCCCGGGCGCGTACGGAACAAGCAGGCGAATGGGTCGTTCAGGCCAGGTCTGCGCCTGTGCTGCGGCAACAGGCAGAAAAAACAAGGTGCTGCTTAAAAGGCCCATCAAGGCCTGGTTGAACGAACGTTTTTTTCTCATTGAAAGGTCTCCTCTGCGGTATCGCGTCTTATAAATTTTGCTATGCGATATGATAGATAGAGGTTGAATATGAAGTAAAGTGCAAAAATTCGATTGATTATTGATGAAAACGCATGAAATTTGATTTGATAGATTTACGGACATTCCTGGCAGTCGCCGATCTTGGCAGTTTTCGTGCCGCATCAGAAGCATTGCATTTGTCGCAGTCCGCCCTCTCGCGTCGCATAGACAAACTGGAAGCGGCCCTGGGCGTGCAGCTTCTGCTGCGTACAACACGCAAAGTCGAATTGACAACAATCGGTCGTGGCTTTGTCCCCCGAGCGCGCAACGTGCTCAATGAACTTGAAAATGCGCTTGTCGGTATACAGGAAGTGTCAGAACGTCTGTCAGGACTGGTGACCATCGCCTGCGTCCCATCGGCGGTGGCCTATTTCCTGCCAGGCGTCGTTCGCACTTTTCATGAGCGGTATCCCCGCATCAGCATTCGCATTATTGATGAGTCGTCGTCACAGGTTTTGACGGCAGTCGCGCGAGGCGAAGCCGACTTTGGCCTGACTTATATTGGCGTGAACGATGCGGACATTGATTTCACCCCGCTGCTTGAAGAACCTTTTGTTGTCGCGGTTCGGCGAGATCATCCCGTGGCGCAACAGAAGACGGTCGATTGGGCCGACTTGAGCGCATACGAATATATCAGCCTTGCTCAGGGCAGCGGAAACCGCTTTCTGATCGACCAGGCGCTGGCACATGGCGGGGTGCGGCCGCGCCATTTTTGCGAAGTGCAGCATGTGCCTGCTTTGGTAAGTATGGTGGAGGCAGGATTAGGTGTGGGCGTTGTTCCCCGGCTTGCGATGCCCGGTGCAGAGCATGCGTCTCTGGTGAGCTTGCGGCTATGCAACCCGCAAGTGACCCGCAGCATAGGATTGATACACAGGCGAACCAAGGCGCTGAACCCTGTTGTCAAATTGTTCTACGATTTGCTGGTGAGCAGTGCCAACACGCGTTGATCGAGCTTACCCGTAGTAAAGGCGGGATGCCGTATTTATTCTTATTAAGTTCCTGACAATCCGTCCCTCCAGCTTGCGCTTGAATGCATCCCGCAGCGCTGGCAAGCACCGGGTTGGTATGCGATCTGTTAGCGCAAGGTTTGCCCGATAGCAGAAAATTGCCCGGGCGGGCAAGACTGCCAATACGCAATGCCATATCAATCGCCCTTCTTATTGCTAAGAGAGACAGAAAAATATAAACCCCGGCATTGCGCAATAACCGGATCATGCTGGCTCTTGCCAGCACGCCAATCAGAAAGCGCAATACCGGGGCGGGAATTGGTCCACAGGTACGGGTTCGAACCGTAAACCTCCTCGTGAAGTACTCGGATACTCTACCAGTTGAGCTACCTGTGGATTTCCTATTTTCCGGTAAACCGGCGAGAGCATCAACTCAAAACGCGAGTGTAAAAATATATAACAGAAATGCCCGTTGCAGGCCTTCGAACCAAATTTTTCTATGTCCCTCCGATACCTGATCATTGGCATGCTGCCCGCCATCCGCGACTAACGTCCTGCATGCAGATAAAAACTCACTGTGCTGGTCCGCCCCACAGGAAATCAATTCCAAGGTTTGAACACAGTGGCAAGCCTTTTCTTCCGAATGCTCATTGCTGACCGGTTGACCACATCCGCTGACCGATCCATACCCCGGTATTGTCAATCGCTACGAACCGTTAAACACACCCTCTTTGCGCAGCAGGTCGCAAACCCAATGCTGAAATATGCGGATACGTGCAGGCACATTGCGCCGCCGGGCATAAAGAAAAGTCAGCGGCATGGATGGCGCGCGAAATTGCGGCAGTACTTCGATCAGTTCTTCAGATTCAAGCAGATCGCGCACATCAAATGCCGGAATCTGGATCAGCCCCATTCCGGCAAGCGCGGCAGCCAGATAGCCTTCCACGTTATTGACCGAAATCACACTGTTCATGGCGACCGCATTCAGTTTGCCGTGAACCACATATTCCCAGGCCGGCATGGCTATCGGAAACCGCGAGGCATAGTTCACCACCTGATGCGTACCCAGCGCGTCAGGTGTTGCGGGAGTGCCCATACGTGCAAGATAAGCCGGGCTGGCACAGGTAATAATATCGATATCGCCGAGCTTTCGGCAAATCAGATCGGAGTCGCTCAGTTCACCCACCCGTATGACGCAATCGATGCCTTCGGAAACAAGATCGACCATGCGGTCGGTCATGCTCACTTCCAGTTCGACGTCAGGGTGCATCGCGATCAACGACGGTAGCGCGGGAATGATGATGCGCCGGCCGATGCGACTGGGCATATCGATTCTGAGCCGACCTGTCATTTGCTGTGAGTCCGGATGAAACATCTGCTCGGATGCTTCGATCGCATCCACGATTTCACGCGCAGTCTTGACAAACTGTGTTCCCTCGAAGGTGGGTGTCATGCGACGCGTTGTACGGCGCAAAAGCTGAACACCCAAGCGATCCTCCAGCTCCTGGATCAGAGTGGAAACCGTCGAGCGCGGCAAACGGAGCGCTTCGGCTGCACGCGTGAAATTACCGCTCTCCATCACCTGGATGAAGACCTGCATCTGCCTGATTCGATCCATAGCTCATTAATTGTTCGTGAATACTGACCTAAGACGTCAACAATAACAGCTTTATTTGAAATTTGCGATCAATTAATCTGTATGACAAACGTGGCAATACGTCGCGTCCCAAATCCAGAGGAAAAACATATGTCCCGAAATACTATTAAAGGAAAAGTGGTTCTCATTGCTGGCGGTGCAAAAAACCTGGGCGGACTGCTGGCGCGCGAATTCGCACAGCACGGTGCCAAAGCCGTAGCCATTCACTATCATGGCAGCCAGGCCAAGTCAGCCGCCGACCAGACGGTTGCAGCAATCGAACAGGCCGGCGCCAAGGCAGTGGCCTTCCAGGCTGATCTGACCAGCGCGGCCGCCATGGAAAAACTGTTTGCAGACACCATCGCCGCAGTGGGGCGACCGGATATTGCCATTAACACAGTTGGCATGGTTCTAAAAAAACCGATGGCAGAAGTCACGGAAGAGGAATTTGATCAGTCCAGCGCGGTGAACGTCAAATCCGCTTTCTTCTTTCTCAGGGAAGCAGGCAAGGCAGTCAATGATAATGGCAAGATCTGCACCCTGGTCACCTCTCTGCTGGGTGCCTATACGCCTTTTTATTCAGCCTACGAAGGACTGAAAGCACCTGTTGAACACTTCACCCGTGCCGCTTCAAAAGAGTTTGGCGCGCGGGGCATTTCGGTGACTGCCATCGGCCCGGGCCCCATGGACACGCCGTTCTTTTATCCGGCCGAAGGTAAAGAAGCGGTGGAATATCACAAGACGGCGGCAGCCCTGTCGCCCTTCTCCAAAACCGGGCTTACTGATATTGAAGATATCGCGCCATGGGTCCGTTTCATGGTGTCGGAAGGCTGGTGGATGACCGGCCAGACCATTCTGGTCAATGGTGGCTACACCACAAAATAATAGCTCGCTCAACTCAATTGCCTTCCACTGAACCGTAGCCTGAAAGCCGGACACCGAGCCGGTTTTTGGGATCAGTTCAATCTTGTTGACGGGATACACCGCATCTGTGTTTTGTCCCGCAAGAAAATGATCTAAAACACCTGCTCGCATACGCGGCATGATTTTATTGCTCTGGAGACCGCTACAACGCCGCAAGGCACATAACCAATGACCGCGCATTAACGGATTGCCGCAAGCTACTGCCCGCAACCAAGCATGGACGGGAGTTATTTCATATGTGATTGTATGTACGCTGGCCGGCCCGCTGAGCGGCTGCCAGGCGCTGGATGATATGCAAGCAATGGATATCGCTAGCAGAGCGTTACGCAGGGTATCCAGCCCGGTGCGCCTCATTTGGCCAATGCATGCTGAAACGGCAGGCGCTTAATGAAAACGAAACCGAAAGATCGCTGGATCGGATGCAAAGAGACGAAGCCGCCAGATACAGCAAATAGGTGCTGCCAACATAGTATGCCGCCTGTCATGATAGACAACAGGCCATCTATCTCCCGGCTACGCCGGAGAGATACCCTCAGACTTTTCAACACGTGCCGCTTGTACTGGCATGGTGAAAAATATGACATGGGTACCAGCGTCAGGCAGTGGAAAATCAAAAAAAACACACCAGCATGTGAAGTGCAAAAAACTTCCTGGCGTACAACCAACAATTTTCCGTCATGACATGACACCACCACTGCCAGACGGTAGGCAGCATGCGGCCTGGCTATATGCCAGAATCACAACAAGACTCATGCAGTGCACGAAAAAAACCATCAGGCCGATTTTTCTGGATAAGTCAGTTGACGATATTGAATGTTATGTTATAACATTGCAATTAATTACCAACCCTCTGCAGGATAGTCAATGTCATGAGTATTTCATCGAAGTTAATTCAGATCGCGGTGTTTTCGTGCGCGCTTACCGCAAGCGCGGGCGCCCAGACGCACCAACATGACCACGGCCACGGCCATTCACATGATCACGCGCATGGCGCCGAGACAAATAAAAAAACCGCAGCCAAAGGTTTTTTTGCAGATGCTGATGTAAAAGATCGCAGCCTGTCTGATTGGGAAGGAGACTGGCAATCCATTTACCCGCTTCTGCAAACCGGCGCGCTCGATAAGGTAATGGCACATAAGGCAGAACAGAAAAAAGACAAGACGGTAGACGAATACAAACAGTATTACGAGGCCGGATACCAGACCGACATTGATCGCCTGGTCATCAAGGATGACACCTTTACCTTTTATCAAAACGGGAAAAATTACAGCGCCCAGTATAAATACGATGGCTACAAGATCCTGACTTACAAAGCTGGCAACCGGGGAGTGCGCTACCTATTTACCAAGCAACAAGGCGAAGCACAAGCCCCAGGATTTATACAATTTAGCGACCATATCATTGCCCCGAAAAAGGTCAGCCATTTTCATATTTACGTCGGCAATGAGGGCCACCAGAAGCTAAGTGAAGAACTGCACAACTGGCCTACCTACTTCCCATCGGCATGGAAATCCAAAACCATTGTTCACGACCTGATGCACCATTAATTTGGCAACCGCCCGCCACACTACCCTGCCCAGGAATATGGCGGGCCCAGATCAACAACCGGCCTCCTTTGGCATGGCTTGGTTCCTGATACGGGTACTGTTTTAACTCAATTCTCGTAGTACTTCCGGATGGCTTCCTGCAATTTTCAATAAAGTTTGAGCCGCCCCACTTGGCTCGCGTCGCCCCTGTTCCCATTCCTGCAAGGTACGTACAGAGACACCCATCAGCTTTGCGAATGTGCTCTGCGAGAAACCAGCATCAATACGGGTTTGGGCGATTTCTGTCATATTGACTTTGGTAGCGCGCGCAAATTTGTGATCCCTCATTTCGCGTACAGATCGTAGCAAGTCCGTCTCAAATTGCTTCATTTCTTTATCGCTCATCTTGCCACCTCATTTTTCAGTTTCAGCAAAAACTCGGTCGATAAGTTATCGAATTTTGCCTTGGAATAAGCAATCAAAAGGATAATTTCACCCTTCGGCATGGTTCGGTTCCCGCAAAGCTACGCCGCTTCCTTCCAGCCTGTATTTGTATCCTCAAAAACAAGTTTTTCTTCCGAAGCTTCTGCGTCAAGTTCGATGAGTCGCTTCAGGATATCGCAAACGGCCTCATTGCCATCGAGTTGCGCCAGGTATACGAACTTGGCAAGGCGTTGTATCGCAATTGGAATTTTGCCTCGACGCTCCCATAGAGAGACGGTCTGTTCGGACGCGCCGACGATCAGGCCCAGGCGAGCCTGAGATAAGCCTAGTTCCTTCCTGAGAAAACGCAGCTCGGCGCCTGTCAACTGTGCCTTGCGAGCCAAAGCGCGGCCGATCACCTGATGAAGCTGATCGGCGTCAGATATAGATATCGCTTTTTCACCGTGGATTACTCGCTCTGTATAACCGTTGGACAGCCATACGTTACTCAGTCCGGACTCTGTATAGTGATACATATTGTTCACCCTAAAAAACGGTAATAACCGCTAAATAATCGCCATTTTCTTCACGTTCAAGAGCGACGGAAACATTAATTTGATCTCCTGCGCAGCGATGCTGCAAGGTACATTTCCACGCGCCATGGATGGTCAAATGTGCTGGTTCCGTAATATGTCCTTTCCGGATACACCTATAAACCTGTGACATACTGATCTTGCGTTCACGCATACGTTGCCTTGCGTGTCTAACAATAAAAATGCGGCTTGTATCTTTAGCAATTCCGCGAATGATCCGCAGCAGGGTTGCATCATTCATATTAAAGCGTAATCTCTTTCACTACCCATAATTATTATGGGTGTAACGCAATAAAGCAAGATCTGAATGATGTTTAAATCCGGGCCACAGTACGTTTGTTCATAAGGCACAACTTACGGGCGCACTCGGTGCTTACGCGGCAGGCAGGAGTAACAGCGCGTGTGATTCTCAGTAGGGATTGTCTAACAGATGGCCGCAGGACAGCGTACGTGCCCTGGGTATAGTGCAGGATGAGATAGGTAGTGAGCCGGTGTACTCTGCTGTGCTCAGACAGAACACGAGCGGATGTTATGGTGTGGTGGGGTAGGTGACGGTACCCTGGCCGGGAATGAGTAAGACCCACTTTAGATACCGGCATCATTGCTTTTATTTCTGGCCGGGCGCGACGCATTAATTCCCCGCGACCAGGACATCATCCCAGGACAGGCTAATATAAATAGAGACATACGCCGTGATACCCCTCCCCCGCCTTTGTTTTCGCACCCAACGGGGGAGATTCGGGCGGCGTGTGAGGAGGCACTACCCGCGAATAATTGTTCTAAATTTTGGCCCAAGCCATAAATCAGGCAACGACATCAGATATGAGTACGCCAATCCCGCACAAATCTCGCACACTGAAGTGCTACAATAGGCGCAAGGACGCTCACCAGTGGCTTGATCGTTCTGGAGGTATGTATTTGATTTATTTTGGAATTTACTGCAGATAATGGCGGAGCGGACGGGACTCGAACCCGCGACCCCCGGCGTGACAGGCGCTCAATTCAAGCGTCGCACACCCCTGCAGGGCGTACTCCTTGTACCAACTGAACCTGCTGAGAATGTAGAAATAGAACATTAAACCATTCTCAAACAGGAAAAATTATGGCGTCAATCGTCCCATATAAAGGCAGTTGGAAATGCCAAGTACGCAAGAAAGGCTACCCATCACAAACCCGAACATTCCCCACCAAGAAAGAGGCAGTCGCATGGGGTATCAGTATAGAGGCTCAGATTAACTCAGGCACGTTCCTTGTTCAGGATGATGCCACAAAGAACATGACGGTAGCTGATCTGCTGGACCGGTACGTTAAAGAGGAATCCCCGAACAAACGATCCGGGAGCGATGACATACATCGCATAGAACCTATTAAACGTGCCTTGGGACAGTACGGCGTGACCAAGCTGACCAACACCGTACTCAGCGAACACAAACGCAGTAGGCTGGCTGTACGCAGCCCTCAGACGGTAGCTCATGAATTGAACCTACTTCACCGTGCTTACGTGATCGGTGTACAGGAGTGGGGCTTAATCCTCCCGATGGGAATACCAAAGACCAGCCGCCCCCGATTACCACAAGGCAGGGAGCGCCGGGTATCGCAGAACGAGATTGATATGATCCTCAAAGAAAGCGGATCGGTACAGCTAGGGCCTATTCTGATACTCGCAGTGGAAACAGCCATGCGGCGTGGTGAGTTACTCAGTATGAAATGGAATCAAGTGGACTTCGATAGACGCACTGTGTTCTTACCTCGGACTAAGACGGACTCGCCGCGCACTGTGCCGCTGTCTAAGCTGGCTCTGGCTACACTTGAATCGATAAAGAAGGATGTCGGCCTGGTGTTCACCCTATCCGGGCGAGACACCACGCAGGCATTCAAACGCGCTGTCGATAGGTTGGGCCTGGAGGATTTAAGGTTCCATGATCTACGCCATGAAGCGACAAGCAGGTTATTTGAAAAGGGATTGAACGTGATGGAGGTGGCAAGCATTACAGGCCATAAAAGTATGCAGATGCTGAGCCGGTACACTCACCTTGATTCTAGGAACCTAGTTGATAAGCTAGGTTAGATCGTTCGTATTAGGAAATCGAATCTGAGAGATTTGTAACATATTCGCCATAGGCCATAGAATAACCAACCTCCCAAGTACTATGACAAATAATACTGAATATGTCTAAAGAAACAAAAAGCAATAATTACTTGGGGGAGACCTAATGGCAAAAATCAAATCACCACTTCGATTTTCGCGGCATTTCAATTTGAATCCGGACGACTTATTAAAGGATGGTGTATTCGACCCGGTTTTAGGTGCTGATACCGCACTGTTTATCGACCCGCTGCTAATACACCACTCTAGCGCAACAAAATTCGCAAAGAGCTCTTCACCGCGAATAGAAACTCACTTCACGGATGTGTATAGATTATTGGCATCATCCAAGGCAAAAAATGACATCTCCTGGCGTGAGGTGGTCAAGCATATGAAATTTCATGAAATTCCGGGAACCTGTTTAGGGTACGGAGGTGGGTCGATTAATGGCAGTGGTTGGGGACCTAAATTAATAGCAATGTTGTTAGACAGGGCCAAGCACATCATAGACGCAGGTGTAAACGATCCAAGATTATTCCTACTAATCGGATTGTTCTCAGAGAAGATTGGCCCCGACAGGATCAGCGACATGTATACGAACATTTTGCTACCCGATATAGTCGAATACACACAGAATGTTTGTAGCAAATATAGAATTCCGACACAGGAAATTATCGTTAAGAAGAACTCTACCGATAAACAAAAATTTCACCTGCCGAAAAATCCCTTACAGGCAGGAGACACACCCATTCTATTAGTTCCGTTCGATGTCTTACGAGAGTTACCGGTTGCCTTAAGCATAGAAGATGTTTGGCAAGCAGCAGCCCACAATGAAGACCTAAGGAAAGGCATCAATAAGAACATCAGCGTTATTTGGGAAAAGACCAATCGAAAGCAAAAAGCAGCCGCCTTAAAATCGCTACTAAGTGATGCAAGCTATGCAGGCAAATTGATTGACCAACTTATCAAGGTAAATTCCGAGCATTACGATCAATACTCGGACCCCGATGGCTTATTAATTTGGACCGATATAGCGTACTCCGTTGCCGACAAATTTCCCAAGCAAATCCAATCCCCCACAACTAAATCATTGTGTGAACTGGACCGAATAGTTACCGAGATAATTGAACAATTTCAATTTCTACTAGAACAGCGTGACTTGTGGCGAGTATTACATGAAAGCACGAGCCGACAGACAGAAAAGACTACACAACGGCTTTTTTACTCAGTAGCTTACGCATACTGTAAGGCTAATAATTTCGACATCACTCCGGAAGCAGACACGGGAAATGGTACTATCGATTTCAAGTTCACAAACGGCGCAAATCCTAAAATTCTCGTAGAACTTAAATTATCTACGAACAATATAAAACACGGCCATGACATTCAATTACCAACTTATGTTAAAGCGGAAAATGCAGACAAATCCCATTATGTTGTGATAGACATTGGCAGATTAGGTAGAAAGTGGACAGACTTGCAAGCCGAGCGAAAAGATAGTGGACAGATCGAACCCACCATATGGCTAATTGACGGAACGCCTAGGTCTAGCGCCAGTAAGCGATAGAACCAATTCTAATAAACCTCATTGGGAGGACTCCAGAGAATCCTCCCGGTGCTGCCTACTCGTTACCTAGTATTGGGGAAATAGCAATAGGTATAGTGCTGAACAGTACGGACTGCCGTTCCGCATTCGCCTTTCGAACGTTATGAATTTCATCAATAACTTGATCCGCCGTAATCGTCACTGTATACGTGCGTAGCCCTGAGCTATTAGATTTCGGCACACGCATTACCTGAATGACCCCACCGCCGAGCGCCAAGCCACCTACCGTTTTGTAATCCTCCGGATAAAATCTATCCGGATGCGTGAACATGCGACCAGTCTGGTCAAACGGTTTAGGCATGTCTCTGCCCCCAAAAGGGACGGCCTCGATCAAGTTGTTCATGGTACGAGCCACAGCATTACCAGCGCGGTCGGTGCGCGTCAGGTCTTTGTCGATGTCTATCTTGACCTTACCCACAGCGGTTGCCATGTTGTTATTGATAACATTTGAAACCGCCGTCTGATAATCCTCAGACAGTTGGGACATACCGCCTAGTTTTTTAGAAACGATGGAGAACAACCCTCCGCCTGATGACGATAAGGAAGGTGGTACATAGGCACCATCAATGAAGTCCACATTAGAACTTGCGCCGAATTTCTGATTAAATGACAGACGAAATGAATCATCCTGGGATAACCCAATCGCCATATAGCGTGCAGCCTGCGGGGCTAGGTCTATAACCATCCTACGCTTACTATCATCATTCAAGTTAACACCTGTCAAGTCGCCGGGACTGGCTAACGTTAGTATTCTACGCGCCCATCCTGGGTCCTCGTTCTCGATAAATTTCGTAAGTTCCTGGACGCCTACCGCCCCCAATGAAGCACCCATGCCTTGGTTAATTGACTCCCGGAATGAATCCACAGCGGACTTATCCGACAGGTCAATACCCGATTTCATAAGCATCAAAATTTTTGCTGCGTTACCTCCGCCAATATAATTAGCCAGACCCGATACACCATTGGGGCTACTGATTAATCCCCGCATGTACTCAAGCGACGTGCGCATTGCATCGGTAATTGGGGTACCTTGAGCAAAGAAATTATTAGCGTCGATTGTCAGTGTATTCTTTAAATCCTTGTCTAGCGTCTTGTCTCCCCATTCAGACGCTACGGCTAACTTAGCCAACCATGTACGGAGTCCAACTGGATCGTTCTGCACTTTTTCACGTGCAGCTGACAATGTTGTCTGCACGATGCTCTGGTCTAGCTTCTCCATTGCAACCGGATTAATGGCCCCTGAGTTCACCGAACGCATCAACTCGGTCTGCTGTCTCAATGTATCAGCAACCTCACCATCTACTTTTGCAGAAGCTGCTGCAGCCTTTGCCTGCTGTGCATGTAGGAACTCCTGGCCCTGGTAGAACTGCTTGGTGAACCTGTCGTAGTCCTTATTATCGTAGTACGGGGTTGCGCTTCCAGTCTTGTCGGCCCATGCCTTGTTCTGTTGATCCAGCCAGGCATGTACTTGCTCAACTGACTGCGGACCGGTACCTTGTGACAGAGCCATTGTGAATCCGGTGGCACTGTTCATGTCCTCGCGGAACATCGGACTCTGAATCGCGTTGTACTGCACTGCATACGTCGCAGTCTGTTGCAGATACTCGCGGGTGTTCAGTGGCAACTGGTTCCACTCCTCGGCACCCTTGAAAGCCTCAAAGATTCCGAAGTTGCCTTTCATCAAATTGGCTCGTAGGCCCGACGTAGTGGCTTTAACCCATGCCTCCGTGGTCATACCAGGGATAGGCTTGAACGTATCCAGCGCCCGTGCCTTATCAGCAGCGGCTTGCTCAGGCGAAACAAAGGCAGCATTCTGACCTACCGTAGACTGATAGTTATCGCCAGCTGTCACCGTCATGTTCTCAAAGGAGGTTACGTTCTTTTCCTGGACATACGCAATGTGGTGCTTCATGTGAGTGCCCATCATAGGCCCCCACTGCTCGGCCAGCTTGGCCTGGATCATCGCATCGGTCGAAGGGTCGCCCGTACTGCCGATCCGTACAGCCTGATCTACCAGGTACTTACGTACAACATCAGGTGGCTGTGATCGAAGGTCCGGCAGCTCCTTCATGAACTCTGTCTGTCCCTGATTCAGGGCGGACATCATGGTCATTTGCTGAGCACCCTGGACAGTCGCGGACGGCCCAAAGATTTGCGTGTACCAAGGCTGTTCCTTCTGAATCTCAATAAGGGCTTTGCCCTGCGCTACTTCCGACATACCCTCAAAGTATTCTCGGCGCTGCTCACGCTCTACGATGGGCTTAATGATACCCTGGGTCAACTTGTTCAACGCGTCTAGTGCTTGGATGGACTGTGCGCCCATTGCGCTGAAGTCCCCACCCGGTGATCGTACTTGCTGACCGAATCCGGAGAAGGTTGCACCTCCACCGGTAATTTGTGTTTGCGGTCCTTTTTGAATAGGTACCGGCTGCTGCATGACTACATTACCGGATGAATCCAGCCCGAAACTGTCCGCCATTACTCAACATCTCCAGATGAAACCCCGTGTATGTTTCCCATGACATAACGAGCAAAGGCAACCGTAGGATCATCAGCCAAGCATTTGATAGTAGCCGGGACTTCGTGCCACCAATAGCGCAACAGTGCATCACGTTCTACTTCATTCAATAGCACAAGGCGCTTAGTAATAGGCTCCGCGCCCACTCGGGATATACGAACCTCTGTAGGTTTTACTTGGTTGTCTACTACCCACCGAGACTGCGCAATAATGCTCATGTCTGTAATTTCGTTTATAGCAGCTTCGTGCGGGTCTGTTCTGACCTTCTCCATCCGTTCGTAAATGCGGGATAGGTCGTCCTCTGCCTGTTTGAATTTCTGGGCGGCTTCTACCATACGGTTGAACTGAGTTGCAAGTGCACGGTGTTCATCCAGCCTTTGTATAGCGCCCACAGCAAGCATCGTCAAGTGTGCTACCGCCTGTATGTGCGTATTTAATACTGTCATGTATATCCTTTCCTTATCATTATGTGTGCTGGTCGCCCGGACCACTCTGGCCCAGGCAGCTGCGTGAATGTTAGCTAGTTAGAAAGCCCCGATGCTTACCGGCAACGTACCGCTTATAGGCGGCTTCCGGGGTATCTGCTAGTGCTCTGATATGGGCTGGAACATCCTTCCACCAGTGACGCAGGAGTGCCGTTGATTCCACATGATTCAAGTGATGCATACACCGGGTGATCTGCACAGCATCCTCCGAGGTGATGCACACGTTGACCGTAGCAAGCGGGCGCAGGCCATCCCTTGGGTCGCCCGTCACAGTAAAACTCATATCTGTAATACGGATCACCGCGTGTTCGAACGCATCAACCTTCGCCTTAGCAATTCGCTCACGCAATTGTTCCAGCGCCTCCTCAGCCGCGATTCGCTTCTGTCCGGCCTCTTGTAGTTCGATGAATTGTTTCTCTAAGGCTGCGTACTTCTGTACGACCGCGGCTGCGTGGGATTCTTCGATTTCAAATTGATTTACAGACATGTGTGTTCCTATTTAGTGTATTTGTTAGCAGGTGCGCCATTCCAAACCTTGGCATGTACCTTACGTTTATTGGGCGGTAGATTCTCGTCGGTGAAAGATACAATGGTCGCGCCACCTCTGTTATGCAAACGAGCCATCCCACTGTGTACGGATTTAACTAAGCCCCGGGCCTGATTAGGGCTGTAATCCGTAGTAGGCTCAGGAGTTACGCCGTGCGCCTCCATGTAACCGATAGGGTCCTGATCGGCATACGCTGGATCGCGGCGGGATGCGCCTGTTGAGCTGTTGAGATAATTACTCATGTGATTCCTTAGATTGATTGGTTCTTGCCGTTGGCAATTGGATGGTGCTGTCATGGGACAGAAAACGAGAGCGAGACGATTCAAGTCATGAAAATTTTGCTATCCATTTTTAGGGTCGGAGGCTAAGCCCATCCGAGTTTTTTCAACAGCGCGAGGAAATCCGGGTCTCTCGCCATTTGGTGCAATCGCTGGGGTTCTATGTCTTTCACAAGGTCGTGGGCGTCGATGAGCAGATGAGGAACTATCAAACGTACTCGGCCAGTCGGGAATTGTTCAGCTGAGTATTTCCCGATTTCGTACCGAAGGCATTCCCCGGATTTCTCACGCTTGCTACGTTCATGTTTATCAAGCCAGCCATCTCGGGTTTGCTTTGCTGGGGGCGCTATACCTTGGCGTATAAGCGCGAAGTCAGCTTTATTCCGGGACAGGGTGCAGTCATAGCAGTTATTGTTTACGGCCCGTCTACGGACGCTCCGGCAGCGTTTGCACTGCTTACCGGTATAGTAGGATCGACCGGCAATGAATGCGTCCCATCTATCCGGATTGCTGACCCTGACCCGCAACGCTTCCCTGAAGGCATAATCGACCTTGCACACTTGGTACTGTCGTTTGTTCAGGTACTGTGCCCTGGGCTGTATACCGTGACGGACAAAACGCGGATCGGGTTTTCTGGAAATCCTTATCGGTTTACGCAACTTACATGTGCCCTGCTTGAACGAAAATTATTGACAATAGCCGGGATTACATCGGCATCCAGGATCATGTGGGCGTCTAGCGACTTCTCTAATGCCTTGCGCTGACGCACCCTAGCCGCCTGATCTAATAGTTTTTGTTCCCGGTCTATTGCATTCTTTACCCAGGCTGCAGCGATTTCTTGCCCTATTCCCATCCCCTGCAATAACGTGTACAGGTTATCCTCGGTCCCATCCATATTCCGAACGTATGGCTTACCACGACGCCAACGGATGGCACGTTGTACGCCACATAAAATCACCTGTTTTTCACCGATAAATTTAACCGTACCATTTGTGGATTCCCCACCGGTAGGTGGCACAGCAGCATCCATGCTATTGACAACGGGGCCTGACCGGATAAGGTCAGCTATCAGATTAAGCTGTGTGTGTACCTTCGGATCGAACGCATGCCATCGCATCAACACTTGTATCTGCTTCACCTGCCCATCCGTCAATGTCTTGTACCAGTAGGACTTGTTAATTTCAGCATCAGGTCCATATGCTGTTTTTACCCGTGTATCCAACTCAGCCCATAGGTCCTGTGTTGAATTTGTGAGCAGGTATTGCCTATCCAGGAGCAGCCGCACTGCTTCCTCGGCAGCCTGGTAGTATGCCCTGGGCTTCTTGATCGAAACCCTGTAGCTAATCCGTAACGGAGTACCGCCGAATAAGTGGTCAGCTTCTCCGGCTATGGATAGGGAAAGTTCTCTCATTCGTTTGTGAATGTGTTTCTTCTTCTCGGCGTCTAACGCTCTGCACCGTGCTGGTGTCATTGGTAATGTCATTGTGGTTCCTTGGTAAATACGTGTGCATGTCTGTCCCTGGCGGTTTTGGATACCGCCGTGACAGCCTGCCAACAAGGTAATTAGATTTGGCCGGGATGGCTGGATGTTCATGTCAGAGCGGAGCGGGTGAGGCGTAGCCGAACGACATGGAATTGATGAGTTTATGGATGTTTAATGTCCTGTTCCCCTTTTCCTACTACTCTCTATAAGAGAGGATAGTATTGGAGATTCGGGAGCCAATTGTCGTTTATCGAGACAATCCTGGACAATCAGAGGTAGGATTCGACCCTATCCATGAATACGGGTAGTGTGAGCGGGAGCATAGGCACCCAAGCCTGTGCGTACGCGGCGAGGTATCCAGAACGCCCAGCAAGGTATAAAGGCAGAGGTGGCCGAACCTTCACTAGCCTTGAGCATGTCCTGGGAGCGCACGTAACGGCCCAGGCAGCTTCCTTGATCCTGATGTAGCCCATAGGCCCCGATCATTCATAAACAGCCCTGCCTTTGCCATTTCGGTCACCGTTCTGCATCTCCGATCCACTCGGTGGGTATCATGTGCCGTCGTGTTATCGAAAGACTCAAAACAAGCAGGGCACTGGATACGGCTGGGTGAAGTTTCAATCCCTTCGCTCATACGATCAACTGCGGGTAGTAGCTGCAATAACTATAGACAGTTTGCGCGAGAAATCTACTAGCTCCGCTGCACTCAAGCCTCCAATTACTGAAGGCTCAGATACCTTGCGCCCGGTCTTACGTGGCTCCGCCCAGGTAGGCAGACTTCCAGTGCAATCCTTGACTGCACGGCGATAACCTGCCATGTTGCTAAGGTCCCGGTTATCTCGACGGCGTTCAAATTCTGTACGTGCTTCCTGATTATTTTCTAAGATGTGGTCACTCATAGTATTTCCTTATTGATGATGGGCGTGTCAATTTCTGCCACGCTTTAGGCTCTGAAAGGACACAACCGAATAGTTATGTCTGAATGGGTACTGAATTGAATTAGACAGTTTTATATGTATGTCCGAATGGGTACTAATTAAATTCACCAATCACGTTTCTCGCATTCCCGGCTTTACTTTCAGTCGTATGCCACGTGTCAGTCCTTACTTGTTCGCGACGACGCAAGGACCCTGTATACTCCGACATATCGACAAATTTCAAACAGCAATAACAGATAATGGACGCAATTCTTACCTCGCTTGATGGTGCCTCCGGCCTTAGATCACTACTATTTGTGATCTTGCTCCTCGGCATACTGAATGCTGCGCTGACGTACTTCAAAGAGAAAGGAAAGAATCTCGCCACCAAAGAGGACATAAAAGAGCTGACCCGGCAGGTTGAAGCGGTTAAATTCGAGTTTGAGAATAAAGGCCAGATGCAAACCCACCAGCGCCAGTTATATGCTGAACTAGCTGCATCGACACGTATATTTCTTCCTGGTACTGCCGTAACCGTTGAGACGCAGGACCGGTTCCTTGCCTCCTACAACACAGCTTGGCTATGGGCCTCTGATAAAGTATTAGACGCGCTAAATGAGTTTCTACAGGAACAGGTAAAGCATGCGGCGGGCGCGCATAATCAGGAAGAACTGAAGGATAGCTACTCCCGTTTTATTGTTTCAATGCGGAATGATGCTACAGCCTTTACAGGTATGACCACACGAAAGCCCAGAGAATACAAACTTATCCATTTTTAGTTTCTGCCCTGTCGGTCCCAGTGAATCTGAAGAACGTGGAAATGCTGCGCAATGAAGCCAAACAAAAAGGCCGCAATTAAGCGGCCTATGTGTCAAATTCGTTTATCGTGCTGCGCCCACCCACTGCAACTTGAGTACCGACCTGTCTGGTGTTTTACGTGGTATCCAGTAAACCCCCTCGAAGGCACAATCCACTGGTCGGTGTGTTTTTCGCAGGCGTCTGGTATGGGCACGTTCCTTCAACTCGTGGTCCCTGGCTCGTTCTACATCAACACGCGACCAGATCATTGAGTTACCATAATGTTGCTGCTGTACGGAAAGTTTCTTCATGCGTTTTGTGATGCTGCTCATTCTAAAGCTCCTGTGTAGGTGATAACTGACCCGCTCCAACGGGCCTGGTTGAGAATGAGTAACCTTATAGGCTCTCGTAGATACGACCCTGTACAGCGGCCTGTTAATTCCTAGTTTATTCAGCTTTAGTGCGTAGCTGGTCCCGCAGTCTACGGGCCGCTATTGCGTGTTTCGCGTCCTGGTCATCACGTAGCCTGAGCAGTGCCTGTCTACTAATACCGAACTGCTGAGCCACACCAGCGACCGTTGCCCCTTCCTGCTCAAGTGCTAAGAGGGCACGTGCCGCAGGTTCTCCGCTGATACTGGCACGACGCCCTAGGTGCTTACCGTCTGCCTTAGCCTTGTCCCGGCCTGACTGTGTACGTTCTATGATCCTATACCGCTCCATGTCTGCTACCTGGGCCAAGACAGCAAGGATCAATTCACCTACGCCCTTGCCAATAACGCCTAAGCCACGGACATTAACCTGTACCCCTTTTTCTATTAAATAGCGGACGGTGCCCTGAACGTCCAGCGCGTCCCGGCCCAGCCGATCCACTGCGTACACATGCAGCGTGTCGCCCTTCCTGATGTATTTCAACATCGCAGCGAAGCCTGGGCGGTCCCTTGCAAGAGTGGCACCGGACACGCCCTCATCCTTAAAGCACTCATCGAATACAGTACCGTCCTGCTGCATGGCGTGTTGCTGTGCTGCTATGGATTGGTCTACCGTTGAAACCCGGTAGTAAGCAATGTTTGACATGGTAGCTCCTAAATGTCCGTAACATAGCTACATATTAACGGACAGTCCGTAATTAGTCAACAATAACTTACGGACATTTTTAATCAAGGCTTAATCATGTTGTCCGAAAGGTACAACTTACGGACGCACTCGGTAGAGGAATAGGAACGTGGATAGCTGGGGATGGTGTATCTAACAGATGGTCGCAGGACTAGTAGAGGTCCTGGATATAGTGCAGGGATGGAGATAGGTAGAACACAGGCCAGTGTGTTCTGCTGTGCTCAGACAGAAATCGAATGAGATGCTGCAGCCATTGGGTGTGGTGGTACCCAACCTGGGAATGAGCAAGGCCATCCTTAGAGACGGGCAACATTGCTTTTATTTCTGGCCGGGCGCGACGCATTAATTGCCAGCGGCCAGGGCATTACCAGGGACAGGCAATAAACATTATGAGTATCCGCAGTGATACCCCTCCCCCCCCGCCTTTATTTTCGCACCCAACGGGGGAAAATTGGGCGGCGTGTGAGGAGGCACTCCCCGCGAATAATTATTTCAAAATTTAGGTCGGATACGCGAGCGTTTAAATCTTCATCGTTACATTTTTTACTGGATGAATAAATTACTTTATTATTCAAAGACTTGTATTGTTATTCAGGGTTTTGCACGAAGCCGAAATTACTTGAACCCATTGTGGAAACCCTATATATTGAGATTGTCTTATGAAAAAACACTATATATAGATTTTTCATAAGTTGGCGGTCCCAAAATAAAAACCCCGGCTAGCTGTAACTAACCAGGGTTTTTGGGACCAATTCCCGACACTAGTATCGAAAGCAGGCCCTCATCCAAGTAGGAATTGTGCAACTAATCGATGGTGGTGTCAAAACGTTTTACACTTTATAAATGGTTTGAACCAATGCAAAACTATCAGTATTCCTTTGATCTTATTGAGCACAACTTAGGTGCTAGCATCATCCAGCAACGCACCAAGGACGGCTACATAAACGCCACCGAACTTTGTAAAGTTGCCGGGAAATTGTGGGCGGACTACGCAAGAAATGCGACATCAAAAGCGTATTTTATAGAGTTATCTGCCGATATGGAAATTCCCATAACGGAATTAATTCAAACAGTTAGGGGCGGAAACGGGCAGCAAGGTACTTGGGTACATCCTCAAATAGCAATAAATTTGGGTCAGTGGCTTTCCGCAAAGTTCGCAGTTAAGGTGAGCAAATGGGTGTACGACTGGATGAACGGGAAAAACCCATCAGGTAAACCCCCGCCTTTGCCCTTTCATATACACAGATACGTCATCAACAACCTTAAAATACCAGGTGGGTATTTTTCAATTCTGCAAGAAACCGCGCTAAATCTCATTGCTCCCCTTCATTATCTAGGGTTCGAAATTCCGCCGAATTGGGTGCCAGATATATCAGTTGGCCGACTTTTCTGTAAGTGGCTACGGGTCAACAAGGGCATCGACACAGACGCCCTCTCTACTTACGACCATGAATACCAAGACCACCGTGGGGTCGTCAAGGGGGTAAAGTTGTATCCAGATGCGTTATTAGCAGATTACCGGGATTGGTTCAGGCAAGTCTGGTTGCCTTGTCATGGATTTGCCTATTTTAAGAGCAGGGACCCGAAGTCTCTACAGTATGTAGACAAACTTCCGGCTCTCGCTGGTCCGACAGCCGCTAACAACTTATCTGCAAATAAAACTGCTTAGTCAATAGCGGTTCATCCAGGTGGTGGCTTAGATTTATTGCCACCTGGATACGGCGTTTATCAGCATTCCAATACCACTGTGGGATAGAGTTGTCCTGTACTTGCGTACGCTCTGACCCAATGTGGGCAGTCGAGCACAATTTAGTGCAATCTCCGAGTGCAGTGGAGTGCGATTTATGGGTATAATTGGGGATTCTCAGCAGTAACCCAGGCGATACCGGATTCACTTAACTGTATGATTTTAAATCAGATAATGGCGGAGCGGACGGGACTCGAACCCGCGACCCCCGGCGTGACAGGCCGGTATTCTAACCAACTGAACTACCGCTCCGCAGCGGTGAAATCTTTCAAACAATCTGTTTATAAAACAAAATGTCTGGCGTCCCCTAGGGGATTCGAACCCCTGTACCCACCGTGAAAGGGTGGTGTCCTAGGCCTCTAGACGAAGGGGACAGGACTGTACTAACTTTTCTCAAACCTGCATTTACGTTGGCATGTAAACACTGCCTGAAACTACTTACCAGTCAATTTAAGAATCCGAGATTCTATCACATTTTCTGGTTTCCTGCCAACAACTTTGTTGAAAATTTTTGGTGGAGATAAGCGGGATCGAACCGCTGACCTCTTGCATGCCATGCAAGCGCTCTCCCAGCTGAGCTATACCCCCACACGTCTCAACTAATGTTGTTTAGCGAAGAAGCGGAATTATGACTTCTTTTACGCTCTTGTGCAAGCTTTTTTGGCGATGCAATAAAAATACAACAATTTGCTTACCAGTTCGAGCTTGGCCGAACACAAATCATCCAACATCATGAGTCTGCCATCACCATGGCATTGCGTACGCGACGCGCTGCCAGCAAGACATCAGTCGCCGTCAAGCCGATGGGGCCCGTGCCCTCTCTGACCAATTGATCGGCAGCGGCGCCATGCAGCCACACTGCGCCGGAGATGGCCTGGGCCGCTTCGATGCCTTGCGCCAGACATGCGCCCAGCATCCCCGCCAGGACGTCGCCAGTGCCGCCCGAGGCAAGCCCGGGATTGCCGGTATTGTTCACATGGGTATCTCCCTGTGGCGAGCAGATGACTGTTTTATGGCCTTTTAGCACCGTCCATGCCTCATATTTCTTGCTGATTGCCACTGCGGCCCGCGCACGGCCCTGTTGCACTTGCGCCACGTCGCAATCGAGCAACCGTGCCGCTTCCTGAGGATGCGGCGTAAGCACCAGTGCGCGATTGCGCGCACCGGCGCCAATTTTCCCCTGCGCCAGCAAAGTCAGACCGTCTGCATCCAGCACCAACGGCATATCAAGGGTGGCCCGAAACACCTGATACAGCAGGCCCAGTGATTTTTCGTCCAGCCCCATGCCTACGCCAGCCACGCACACCGTCATCTGGCCCGAACGCAGTAACTGGTCGGCGCGCCCCAGCATGAGTTCGGGATGCGAGGGATCAACAACAAAAGGCAAATCATCAACAAACCCGACTTTCACTTTGCCTGCACCCTGCATCAGGGCTGCCCGGGCAGCCAGCAATGCGGCTCCGGTCATGCCAGGCGCTCCACCAATGACACCCACGGTGCCGAAGCTGCCCTTGTGACTATCAGCGAGACGGGGACGACACAGCGCGGGAAAATGTTGTCTTGCGTATTCGACAGTCATAGTGCTCCTTTGTCATTGCAGGGACCAGGGCAACCGCCCTTGCGGCGAAACGACAAGCTTCTTGCTGATGCCATTGCGGCTTTGGCTTTTTTGTCTTTCAGCTCAATGACAGCACAGTCGCACGGGTCCGTCAAGGACCGCGACGCGTTCGGCCGGCGCAAGGGCCGGCACAGGCAACTGTAGACATAACAGAATCCCACGCACGAGTAGCGTGGTAGCACTTTTATTTGCTCGCCGATCTCATGCGCTGGCGGCTATTGATGATGTGCATGCGCATGGCGGCACGCGCAGCATCGGCATCCTGCGCCGCGATGGCGTTAAATATTGCCTCATGCTCCATGTTCAGCCGCTGCTGGTACATGGCTTTTTCCTGATCGAATATCGCCAGCCGGCTGCGCGGTATCGCGTGCTTGCCCAACTGGCGCAGCAGATCCAGAAAATGCGAGTTGTGCGTAGACTTGGCAATCTGTTCATGAAACTGGAAATCAACATCCACCGAAATATCGCGGGAAATATCTTCCTTGACCAAGGCACGCAGAATGCGCTCAAGATCTGCCAACTGTTCGTCGGTGCGTCGCTGGGCCGCCAGGCCGGCCGCCTCGGACTCCAGACATGCCCGTACCTCCAGCACGCTGGCCAACTCCTGGGCCGTGCCCGGCGCCATGGTGCTGCGATCAAAAATCACATCTTTGACAGACGGTTCGCGCACGAAGGTTCCGACACCGTGACGCGTTTCGACCAGCCCACGCGCCTGCAATTGTGAGATGGCTTCACGGATTACACTTCTGCTCACGCCAAAGGCTTCGACAAATTCAGATTCTGTCGGGAGCTTTTTGCCCACTTCCAGACTGCCCGACTGGATTTTTTCGGTCAGTTGCTCGACCACTTCATCCGAGAGTGTTCTGCCTCTTTTTTTAATTGGGCCAGCGTTAATCAATAGGCGGGTTGGCATAGGTACTGTGGTCACCGTAAGAATAGTTTGGTTACAGGTAGGAAAAGTATGATTTTAAAACGTTTTTTCCTAAAAACGGCCAGAACGCCCCCGGTTCCGGGATTGTTCTGCGACATTTGAAAATGACAAGCCGGCTGACGCTGATCGGAACACCAGTATCAGGTTACCGGCGCCGGGTTAAACAGTACCAGTGAATTGTGCAATTTCAGCTTTTCGGCACACGATTGCTGGCGGCCACTGGCAATGGATATCATCAGATCAAACAGTTCCTGGCCCACCTGTTCAATGGTGGCCTGGCCGGTGGCAATCTGGCCTGCATTCAGATCCATCAGATCGAACCAGCGTCGCGCCAGGCTGTCGCGGGTCGCCACCTTGATCACAGGCACCGCCGCCAGGCCATAGGGCGTCCCTCTGCCCGTGGTAAAGACATGCAGATTCATGCCTGCTGCCAATTGCAAGGTGCCACAAATGAAATCGCTGGCTGGCGTGGCCAGAAAATTAAGCCCCTTGCTGGCCACTCTTTCACCGG